>ERZ827194.13-NODE-13-length-261642-cov-128.98_pt1 | contig 261642 bp, 202 predicted proteins | sample MGYA00519777_ERZ827194 | MGnify/ENA primary metagenome ERZ827194 (study PRJEB31778, sample SAMEA3449277) | human gut metagenome | biome: human gut; feature: human-associated habitat; material: faeces | place: United Kingdom | collected 2010/2012 ...
TTCTATTTGTTTACAAAGGTCAATTATGCCAATTTTCATGTTAGTTTATGTTTTAATATATCTTATAAAGATAAGAAAAACAATCGATATAAACAAATGATAGTGTATTAATAATCAGTAGTATAGCAAAGAAATAACAAAGGAGAATATAGTAAAAAATATAATGCGTCTGCCCTGTTAATTACTACTATTAATTCGTTCTACCAAGGTTATTCTTTAGTTCTACCTTGGTTATCGTTTGGTTCGACCATGGTATTTGTTTAGTTCTACCTAGGTGGAACGAATTGTTATTTGCTACAAAAGTAGGTAGTTTATGTAAGAGAGAGGTGCTTTAATTGTAGAGTGGTTTCTTATTTGAATAAGATAACTTCGTTATAACTTGCACTTCCTGATTTATTCAATTACTTTTGTAGCGTATAAACCCAAAGAAAGGAGTTGTATAAGTATGGCAAGACCAATTAAGGAAACTCCGATACTTTTCGGAGAAGATGCTCGGCGATTTGAAGAACGGATGAAAGAGAAGCGTAGTGAAACGCCGGAGCAGCGGGAAAAAAGGTTGAAAGACTATGAACTGGCAATGAAAATCTTTAAAAAATAAAATACGAACCTTTTCTTTATCGGGAAGCTTTGTTAGCTGTAAGTAATGTACTTGAAAATAAAACGGGTTGTCGCTTTTTAACTGTAGATGCGTATGCAGCAGCTGTTCCTTTTTATGAGAAAAATGGGTTTATTCCTTTGAATAATGAAGATGTGGATTCTGCTACACGTTTGCTTTATTTTGACTTGAATGATATTGTGCTCTAGATTAGAGCAGCTTTATTAAATATTTTGTTTTGTATACGAGACAAAATGGTGTGCCCCTTATTTTATATACGAAACAAAAAACTTATTGAAACCTGCCTTTTTATATACATACGCTTTAATTATACAATCATCATTCGTTTTCTTTCCTAAACATTTATGACTCTCTCTTGTTATTTTCCGAAAAGTATTTGTACCTTTGTCATTGGAACGTAGCACGCCTTTGTGGTGTGCGATTGTGCGTTTCCTCGGCTAGTAGGAAATTGTAACGGATTTTTTAATGCATGCTGGGAAGACGCCTGTACTTCTATGACTTCTCATAGGGTACGGGTTGTCTGCCCGTATGCATTGGGTAGCCGTTACTACCTCCTACTAGCGGGATGTGACAGCTCCGTACTCTTTTATAATAAAAGGTACGGGACTAGTTAATATTATTAATCTAGTTCCGTTTTTTTATGTCAAATTGGCTCACAACAAAACAGATGTCTGAAAGACGCGACATTCAAGAAGCTATTCTAAAGAATTGGGCAAATCTTGGATACATTACGAGTTCCCGAATCAACGATCAGTTGTTTTTGGATGATGAGAGTTTGGATGCTTATCTGGAAGCTCACAAAAGACTTGGTTTAGAAGCAGGTTACCTTTCTAAAATCGTAGAAGAAAAGAAACTGGAACGGGACTTTATCATTTCAAAATACGATGATCTACTATATGTATTGAGAACACAGAAGACTTGTAAACCGCTATATGAAATAATCATTCGTGAACTGTCAGCATTGATTCTTCACCCTGTTACCCGCGATATCTTCTATTCAATTTCTACAGGAGAATCAGTAGAGAAAGTGGCTGATCGGCATCGAATTACCTATGGGAAGACATTGCAAATGTATAACTCTATACTTAAAGGGTTGAAACTGAAAAAAGATATATTGGCTACTTATCGAAAGCGTGCTATCGATGCTCGTTTTTTATCCTTGGTAGACAATAATAAGAATATAAATGTTGGGCAGGAGGAATGGATACTTCAATTGCCTGTTCGTAAAGTAGCTGATACCCGGTTGGCTAATATCTTGTATAATCAAGATGTTCGAACGGTGAAAGATTTGTTGGATATAGTATCGGGAAGAGGTTGGAAAAGTCTGTTGAGAATAGAAGGAGTAGGAAAAACTTCCTACTATCATTTATTATCCAAACTTCAGATGATAGGTGTTGTGGATGAAAGTCTGGATCGGATTCTTGCCGGATGCTCTAATGGTAAGTTCGATAATAAATGACGGGTAGGACATAATTATGGAAAGAGAGATGATATAAAGAGGTTATTTTAAAGGAAAGATAGAAATTTCAACTTCTAAAATAGCCTCCTTATATTATATATGTATGAACATACGGTCTATCTCTCTGCCTCTATTGTATAAGTAAAGCTGTCTGCCCGATAATACCCGACGTTGTATTCAATAGGTACTCCGTTCACATCATAAACAAATCTTCTCCTTATTAATATAGGGTCATTGGATTTTATCTCCAGTTTCTCTGCAATAAATTCCCCTGCAAGTCTGGCTGAAATCTCCTCCTTGCTGGTCTTTACTACTATATTATATTGGGTTTCCAGCATTTCGTATAATGGGCGTGTATAATCTTCCTCTCCGGTTAGTGGAATATTGGGGTTGAAATAAGAGATGAAGTAAACAAACGGATATTCTTTTTTTCCTCTGACACGCTCCATCACTACACAGCGAGTGTCGGGATTGGAACCTAAATCAAAGAATGTGCCGATTTCTTCGGTTGGACGCTTTAAACTGATATGCAGCTCGAAATTGCGAATCTCGATACCTAACATCTTCATCTCCTGTGAGAAACTAAGCCAGTTCTTTACTCCGCCTACGATACCTTTCTTTACTACCTTCGTTCCGTAACCTTTCTTTCGCACCAAAAGCCCCTCAAACACGAGTTTGTTGATAGCTTGTCTTAATGTGTTCCTTGAAATGTGTAATTGTTCAGACAATTCGACCTCGTTGGGAAATAGCTTCCCGTTTTTGTACTCTTCAGATTCTATGAGTCTTCTTAGTATCTCTTCTGCCTGAATATGAAGCGGTTTATCACTATTATGATCTAATTTCATATCTATTCTGATTGGTTTATTTTCAGCAAATATAAGATTTATCAAAAAATAATCCAAGTTTTGTTTGGAATAAAAATAAAATCTATATATTTGCACAATTGAAAGTATGTATGAACATATAAAATTTAAAAACGCTATAAACATGAGAAAAGCTAATTATGGTAAATTTCCTTCTACGAAGCTGACGGGGATGCTTGTTCAGGGGTGGGATTCTATCATTTCTATGTTAAAAGAGAAAATGGATGCAAGAAAAGTGCTGGCTGTGGATTTATATACAGGAGTATATGAAGAAGAAGTGCTGGATGCTTTTTCAAAAGAATTCTCCGGAAGAGTGATGAATGTACGTGATTTGATGAAACCGGAAAAAGAAATTCAAACGTTGACAGAACGCTTCATGACTGAAGATGTATTATTCGGCTATGTCACCAATTTGAAGCTGGAAGATTATTTGGATGCGGATAAGGTGGCTGTTGCACGGAAGCAAATCAGTGAAGCAAAAGAAACCATTGTAATCATAGGTACGGGTGCTGCTGTTGTTGCTCCACAGGACGCAATGGTGGTTTATGCGGATATGGCACGTTGGGAAATCCAACAACGTTTCCGCCGGCATGAGGTAAAAGCTTTAGGTATAGACAATCGGAACGATGCTGTTTCTTTGCAATACAAGAGAGGGTATTTCAACGATTGGAGAGTATGTGATAGGTATAAGGAAGGATTGTTTGACAGGGTAGAATTCTGGATTGACACCCATGTGGCCGGGACACCGAAGATGATTGATAAGGATACTTTCTTTAAAGGGGTAGAGGCAACGGTGAACACACCGTTCCGGGTAGTTCCTTTCTTCGATCCGGCTCCCTGGGGTGGTCAATGGATGAAAGAGGTTTGCGACCTGGATCGTGAACGCGAAAATTTCGGCTGGTGCTTTGACTGTGTACCTGAAGAGAACAGCCTTTATTTTGAAGTGAACGGAGTGCGCTTTGAACTGCCTTCGGTTGATTTGGTTTTGCTGAAAAGTAAAGAGTTGCTTGGTGAACCGGTGGAGGCACGCTTTGGAAAAGACTTCCCTATTCGTTTCGACTTTTTGGATACGATGGGCGGAGGTAATTTGAGTTTGCAGGTGCATCCTACTACTCAATTTATCCGCGACAGCTTCGGTATGTACTACACACAGGATGAAAGTTACTACATGGTGGATGCGGGAGAAGATGCCGTAGTTTATCTGGGAGTGAAGACGGGGGTTGATAAGGAGGCGATGATCGGCGATTTGCGTAAAGCACAAAAAGGTGAATTGGTGTTCGACGCAGAAAAGTACGTAAATAAGATTCCGACAAAGAAACACGATCACTTCCTGATTCCGGGAGGAACGGTTCATTGTTCCGGTGCCAACAGTATGGTGCTTGAAATCAGTTCGACTCCGAACCTCTTTACTTTCAAACTATGGGACTGGCAACGCTTGGGACTGGATGGAAAACCGCGTCCGATCAATGTGGAACGTGGTAAATGCGTAATCAACTGGAACCGGGATACGGAATATGTGAATGAACATCTTCGCAACCAGTTCAAGGAGGTTGCTTCCGGAGAAGGCTGGATAGAAGAACGTACCGGATTGCATCCGAACGAATTTATCGAAACCCGCCGTCACCGTTTCTCATCACCGGTATTGCATCATACAAACGATAGTGTAAATGTACTGAATCTGTTGGAGGGAGAAGAGGCCGTAGTTGAGAGTCCTACTCATGCTTTTGAACCTTTCGTGGTACATTATGCCGAAACATTTATCATTCCTGCCGGGGTGAAAGAATATACCATTGCCCCGTATGGTAAATCTGCAGGAAAAGAATGTGTAACGATCAAAGCTTACGTACGCTTTTAATAATGAAATAAATCATCTAATATCTTGAAAACTATGTATGAACATGATGAACGAATCGTAATGACGCTCGATGCGGGAGGCACTAATTTCGTGTTTTCAGCCATACAAGGTTGTCGCGAAATTGTGGAACCTATTTGCCTTCCGGCAGCGTCCGACGACTTGGAGCGTTGCTTGTCTGTTCTTGTAGAAGGTTTCCTGGAAGTTGAAAAACGATTGCCGAAACTTCCGGTAGCTATCAGTTTTGCTTTCCCCGGGCCTGCTGACTATGAGCATGGAATTATTGGTGACTTGCCCAACTTCCCGGCCTTCAGGGGAGGAGTGGCACTTGGACCTTATTTGAGGGAACAGTTTGGTATTCCGGTTTTTATTAATAATGACGGTAATTTGTTTGCTTATGGCGAAGCCTTGGCAGGCACTTTGCCCGAAGTGAATAAACGCCTGAAAGAAGCAGGCAGCAGTAAGGTATATAAGAACCTGCTCGGAATTACGCTGGGTACGGGATTTGGTGCCGGAGTGGTGATTGACAGCCGGTTACTGACCGGAGACAACGGTTGCGGCGGCGACGTCTGGATTATGCGGAATAAGAAATATCCCGAAATGATCGCGGAAGAAAGTGTCAGTATCAGGGCTGTCAGGCGAGTATATCAGGAATTGACCGGAAAGGATGCTTCTTCTTTGACTCCCAAAGATATATATGATATTGCCGAAGGGACTGCAGAGGGAGATCAGCAGGCTGCTGTCCGGAGTTTTAACGAACTGGGAGAGATGGCCGGTGATGCTATCATCCGTGCATTGAATATTGTTGATGGCTTGGTAGTGATTGGCGGAGGAGTGGCCGGAGCGGTTAAATACATACTTCCGGGAATTATGAATGAGATGAATCGGCAGATTGGCACGTTTGCAGGAGCTTCTTTCCCTTGTTTGCAGATGGAGGTGTTCAATCTGTCCGAAAAAGAGGCATTTGATAAATTTCTGAAAGAAAAAGACAAGATGGTGAAAATACCATTTTCGGAGAGAGAGGTACATTATGCCTGTCACAAGAAAATAGGCATTGCTGTTTCTACATTAGGAGCAAGCAGGGCTGTTGCTTTAGGGGCTTATTCCTTTGCTTTGTCCCAACTTAATATCTTATAATATATGATAACTCTTCTATTAATTCAAATATAAAATGTTATGAAACAATCTAATCTATTGAACGCGCAATTTGCCCGCCGGCTTTTCAGAACGGCATTTTCGAGTTGGCAATTATTGGCTGTTATGTTGATTGTTTGTATGAATGTGGCTGTTGGTTCCAAACTGTATGCGCAATCTAATACAATCGCAGTGAAAGGTAAGGTAATGGCAGACGGGGAACCCGTGATTGGGGCTACCGTGCTGGTGAAAGGTGTATCTACGGGTACGGCTACGGATATGGATGGAAATTTTTCACTGAATGTTGCTTCGAAAGCGGTATTGGTAGTTTCCTCAATAGGATATGAAACACAGGAAGTTCCGGTGAACGGCCGCCAGTTTATCAATGTGGTGTTGAAGTCGGATGTGGTTGCTTTGAAAGATGTGGTAGTGGTAGGCTACGGTGTGCAGAAGAAAGTCAACCTGACAGGAGCTGTGTCTTCTGTTTCTACGGATGAATTGGAAGGAAAGCCGATTTCCAATGTATTGGAAGCGATGCAGGGAACGACTCCCGGTTTGGTAATTCAGCAGGGAAGTTCTACTCCGGGTAGTGTACCTTCTATTAATATCCGTGGTTTGAATACGATGAACAACAATGATCCGTTGGTGATTATTGACGGAATTGAAGGATCGCTCGCCAATCTGAATCCGGCTGATATTGAGCAGATTTCTATTTTGAAAGATGCTTCTTCTACTGCTATTTATGGTTCACGTGCTTCCAATGGTGTGGTACTTGTCACTACCAAGAAAGGAAAAGCTGGTAAGGTGGAAATCTCTTATGATTTTATGTATGGTGTTCAGCAACCTACTTCATTGCCTAAGATAGCAGACTCGTGGGTATACGCTGAACTGTATAATGAAGCGGCTGTTAATTCGGGAAGAGCTGCAAAATTCACTCCCGAGCAGATTGCGCAATATAGAAATGGTGGTCCGAATGTAAATTGGGTGAAAGAACTTTATAATCGTAATTCTCCTCAAAGTTCACACAATGTTTCGATGACAGGCGGTAACGACCAGTTGTCTTACATGGCTTCTTTGGGTTATATGGATCAGAACAGTATGTTCAAGGGACCTGATTATGGTTATAAACGCTACAATGCACGTCTGAATGTAAGCCATAAGGTGACGAATAACTTTACATTGAATTTGACTTCTCAATTTGCCCGTAATGATATTAAAGAACATGCTTACTGGACGGAATGGATTATCGAGCAGGCAAACCGTATGCCGCCGATTTACCCGATCAAGAATGAGGATGGTAGTTATAATTATCCTGCCGGAAGTAACTCAAACGGTTTGCAGCGTTTGGAAGAAGGCGGTTATCGCCAGAATGTGAATGATGAATTATTGGGAACCATACAAGCCGAATGGGAAGTATATAAAGGACTGAAACTGATCGGAAGTGCCGGTGGACGTGTTTGGAATAATAATTTGCATGAAAACCGGAAGGCCTTCGAAGGTACGGGAGATAGTGAAAATAAGTTGACCGAGCAATTCTATCGTTCTAAGAATATCACTACCAATCTTATGGTGACTTATAATACGAAAATAGGGAAACACTCTATCGGTGGATTATTAGGATATGCTTATGAGGGTTTCTCTGAAAAGCAGTTCTCTACCAGTCGTTTGACGGAGGATTCTAAATATGATATTTTTGCAGGTGATTTGAGTGGGGATAAAGTTAGCAATGGTGGTTCGGCAAGTGACTGGGCTATCTATTCCGGTTTTGCAAGAGCCACTTATAATTATGATGAGAAATATCTGCTGGAATTTAATATTCGTAATGACTATTCTTCTTATTTTGCGAAAGGAAACCGTTCGGGAGTCTTCCCGTCTTTCTCGGCAGGATGGCGTATCTCGGAAGAAAAATTCTGGTCTGTACTGAAACCGTATGTTTCTTCTCTAAAAATCAGAGGTTCATGGGGATTGGTTGGTAATAACCGCATTGGTGCTTATCAATACATGCAGACCGTGTCTGTAAAGAACGGTATCAGTTTTGGCGACAAGCTGGCGCAGACGGCTGAATTCGCTTCTACAAACCCTGATCTCAAATGGGAAACTACCCGTATGGCTAATATCGGCTTCGAATTGGGATTGTTGAATAATGATTTGAATATTACTTTTGATTGCTTCAATAATCGTACAAAAGATATTTTGGTGAATTTACCGGTTCCCGGATTGTTTGGTAATGGTGCCCCGATTCAAAACGCTGGTAAGGTAGAGACGAGAGGATGGGAATTATCAGTAAGTTATCGTTTGAAGACCGGTCCGGTAGTGCATAACTTCGCCGGAAATATTTCGGATAGCTTTAATGAAGTAATAGATACACGCGGTACGGAAATTATCGGTGGCTCGGATGTACAGACAATTATCAAGGAAGGTTATCCGTTGTACTCTTACTATGCATATCGTTCGGATGGATTTTTCCAGAATGAGGAAGAATGTCAGAAAGGACCGCACTTGGAAGGTATTACACCGAAACCGGGAGATATTCGTTATTTGGATAAGAACGGCGATGGTGTGATTAAACCGGACGATGACCGTTTTATTGTTGGTAATGACTTCCCAAGATATACTTTCGGCTTCACCTATGGTTTGGAATATAAAGGTTTTGATTTCTCGATGATGTGGCAAGGAGTAGGAAAACGTAACAAGTGGATGCGTGGTGAATCTGTAGAGGCTTTCCATAATAACAATGAAGGTCCTGTAATGGATTTCCATCAAGATCGCTGGACTCCGAATAATCCGGATGCTACTTATCCCCGTCTGACAATGGGTGCGGAATCTGCTAATAATGCAGCGAAATCAGATTTCTGGATTCAGGATGCTAAATACTTGCGTTTGAAAAATGCGCAGATTGGATATACTTTCTCGCAACAATGGATGAAAAAACTCTATGTCAAGAATTTAAGAATCTTTGCCAGTGTGCAGAATCCGTTGACTTTCACAAAGATGAAAGGCGGATGGGACCCGGAATATACCGGAGACGGCAGTGGTCGTTCTTATCCTGTGGCAAGAGTATATTCATTTGGACTTAATGTTAAATTTTAAACTGTACCGTGATGAAAACAACTATAAAGAATTTGATTTTATCTGCTGTCTTGGTAGTGGGCGGTGCCTCTTGTGTTGACTTGGATACGGCACCGTATGACAGAGAAACGGACTTGACTTATTGGGAAGAGGATCCTGAAGCAGCTGTCAAGGCGTTGAATACTTGCTATACCTATTTGGGAAATATGGACGAACAGCTTTATTGTGAAGCAATGACGGACAATGCTTATACCAAGCAACCGAACGATGCTACACAGAATATCGGTAATGGTTCATATTCTACAGCAGACCCTTACGTGAAAAAGGTTTGGGACGGACGTTATACGGGGATTCGTATGTGTAATGAACTATTGGAGAATATTGATCGCGTACCGGATTTGGATCCTGAATTGAAGAAACGTTATATTGGCGAGGCAAAAGTGCTTCGTGCTTATAATTATTATGAGTTGTATACGAAATTCGGAGATGTTCCTTATACTACCAAAGTGCTTTCTATTAAAGAAAGTATGTCTATTGCACGTACGGCCAAAGCCACTGTAATAGCAAATGTTTTGGCCGATCTGGATGAAGTGATTAATGGTAACTATTTGCCGACTTCTTATGATGCGGATAATAAAGGTCGGATTACCCGTTGGGCGGCAATGGCGATTAAAGCTAAAATCTATTTGTTTGAAGGTAATTGGACGCAAGTGAAAAATATCACTTCTACCATTATGACAGAGGGAGGCTTTAAACTCTTTGGAAGTTATGCAGGATTGTTTGAGATCGCTAATGAATACAACTCTGAAGTAATTTTGGATGCACAGTATCGTCCGACCAGTCGTGAACATCAGATGATGTATGTTTTCCTGCCGCCCACTTTGGGTGGATATTCCCAGCTTTCTCCTTTGCAGGAGTTGGTAGACAGTTATATTATGCTGGATGGAAAAACAATTAAGGAAACAGGAACATCGTTTGATGAAAGTCATCCGTATGCTAATCGTGACCCACGTTTGAAGGCAACGGTGATGTACACTGGAAACTCATATACGTTGGCCGACGGAACAGAAGTTGTTATCAACTGTGAGAAAGGTGAAGGCAAAGATGGTTATGGGGTAGGTTCAGACTGTTCGGCTACCGGTTACTATATTAAGAAATATTGGGATAACACTTATCGTGCTACTCTTTATTCTGGTTTGAATCCGATTCTGATTCGTTATGCTGATATTTTATTGATGAATGCGGAAGCATTGGCAGAATTAGGAGAACTGGATAAGACGGCTTGGGATGCAACTATTAAACCAATTCGTGATAGGGCCGGATTTACACTTGCTTCAGCACTGGAATTCCCGGAAGGAGCTTCTAAAGATAAACTGATTGAGATTGTACGAAACGAACGTCGTTCGGAATTGGCATTGGAAGGACATCGCCATAAAGATATTATCCGTTGGAGAATTGCGGACAATGTATTGAATGGATGGTGTCACGGATTAAAGACAAATGATGTGGTAGGTACGGATGATGGATACGTTCGGGTTGAAAACAGAACCTTTAATGCAAATAAACATTATTTGTGGCCTATACCACAGGCTGAACGTGACTTGAATGGTAATTTGGAGCAGAATCCGAATTGGTAATTGGTTAAAACGACTCAAAAAGGAATGATTATGAAAAAGATATTATGGATATGTTCAGTACTTCTGGCAATGGTTTCATGTCAGGAAGATTATGAATTGAACACGGATTTTGCAGTCCCTACAGAATTAAGTTCCCCTGCTTCTATCCAGTTGAATGTGTCATCTCCAACGCCTGTTGTGTTGTCGTGGTCAGGAGGTGGTGCGGCAGATGGCGGAATTGTATTGTACGAGGTGCTGTTTGATAAGGCAGACGGTGATTTTTCAAAGCCGCTGGCTACGGTGAAAAGTGATTTGGGAGCTGCGACCAGTTTGTCAATCACTCATGCAGCTATTAATACGATTGCCAGAAATGCAGGCATTTATCCTTTGGAAACCGGAGATATAAAATGGACGGTAAATGCTTCGAAAGGTGGAGTGGTGAAGAGAACCGACAAGGTGGCTACCATCACAGTAACTCGTGGAGAGGGAATTGATAATATTCCGGCTGAATTGTATTTATATGGTTCGGCTACGGAGAACAGTGGACAGGGGGGAATTCCGTTCCGTTGTGTAGAAGAGGGCGTTTTCCAGATTTATACGAAGTTATCTGCAGGAAATATATCATTTAAGTCTGCTACTACAGGTGAAACATTCAGCTATTATATTGATGATAGCTCGAAGTTAAGAGAAGGGGAGGGCGAAACGGCAGTCGCTGCTTCCGAAGAAGTAACCCGTCTGACTGTGAACTTTAATACAATGGCAATGACCACGGAAAAAATCGGTTCTTCTGTTCGTTGTATTTGGGGAGCAACATTTGGAGATATAGCTGTATTAGAGTATGCGGGTGATGGTAAATTTGTGGGAGAGGGTGATATCCGATTCCTTGATCCGTCCAAACCGGAAACCGGTGCTCCTGATTGGTTAAGTTGGATAGAAGAACGTTACTACTTTTTAGCAAAAGTAAATGGTGGTGATATGTGTTGGGGTAGAGGTGATGGCGTGAGTGCCGAACGTCCGGTAGGTGGAGAACCTGCTTCTTTCTATGCTTTGTATGAATTCCAATGGAGTCAGTGGGATCATCTTTGGAAAATGAAAGGTAGTCTGGATTATACGCATGCGACTATCACTATCGATACGAATTCGGATGGATTGATGATACATACATTTACTAATGTGACTCCGATTAATTAATAAAACTAAGTTATGAAAAAGATAAAGACTATTTTAGCTATTCTTCCGGCACTATTATTCTCCTGTGCCGGAGATGACGTAGAGAAATATATCCCGCCTACACCGATTGCTCCGTCAGAACCCGGAGAGGAGGTCGTTTATCATAAACGTGCCAAAGAGCAGTTTGACTTGATTAATCAGTGCTACCGGATCAATAGTGGGGCAACAGAAGGACTGTATAATGAAAATTATCCTAAGAAAGACGGGGATAATTCCGCTTCTTTCTTGTGGCCGTATGACGGACTGGTTTCCGGAGCAGCAGCTTTGCATGCCTTAGGTTATGATGTGAATTATGCAGATATGGTAGACCAGTTTGAAGTTTATTATCGTACTCCTAGTGGAACTGTGGGTGGTTATGGTTCTCAAACCAATGGTACTACCGGTAGTGGAACACGTTTTTATGATGATAATTCTATTGTGGGGATTGAACTGGTAGAGGCTTTTAATTTGCTAAATAATCAAGATTATTTAACGAAAGCTAAAAGAATCGTTGAGTTCCTGCAAGCTGGTGAAGATGATATGTTTGGAGGAGGTCTTTGGTGGAATGAGGACCAGAAAGGACAGCAGGGAGTTGGTGATTCGAATAAACCGACATGCGCTAATGGATATGCAACGCTATTCTTGCTTGAATATTATTCTGTATGTCCTCAAGAGGAAAAAGCGGATGTGTTGGCTCTGGCAAAACGTTTATATGCTTGGACGTTGACTAACTTGCGTGATCCGGAGGATGGCTGTTACTGGAATGATAAACAAGCAGACGGATCCATTAATAAAACAAAATGGACTTACAATACAGGTGTAATGATTTCTAACGGAGTCCGTCTATACAAAATAACAGGTGAGCAGACTTATCTGGACAGTGCCATTGCTTCTTCCGAAGGTGCGTATAATTATTTTGTACGTCCGCTTAATGGGTTGGCGTTGGCTTATCCTGATCATGACCCTTGGTTTACAACCAAATTAGTTCGTGCATTTATTGATATTGAACCTTATTACAAAAATGCAGGCAATTATATCAAAACATTCATCAACTTCCTGGATTATGCATACGAAAATGCCCGTTTATCAAACGGACTGTTCTATGAAGACTGGACAGGAGCAACTCCAAAACGTGCTGAACAGTTGTTGATGCAGGATGCTGCGCTTGAATCTTTGGGAATGATTGCTTTGTACAAAGGAGAAACAGTGACAGAGGAATAGGATATGAATAGTAAAATTAGAAATATAGTTTTATTTGTATCGACGGTATTCGTGCTTCTTTCTTGTGCCGGAGAATCAAAAACGACTCCGAATAAAGATAAGGCAGAAGAAATGTTTCAGCGTGTTTGGGAACTCTACCGGGTTCCCAAATACGGCCTCTTCTCTGAATATTACCCAAGCAGTCATCGTCCTGATCTGACTTATTTTAATGATTCCACCCGGCAAGCGCAGGAAGTTTCTTATCTGTGGCCTATGAGTGGTGTCTTTTCTTCGGCAGTGTTGATGGCTGCTATCGAACCGGAGAAATATACGGTTTATGTCGATTCGATGGTGATGGCAATGGAGCGTTACTATGATACAACGCGTGTTCCTTTTGGTTATCAGGCTTACCCTGTTCAGTTTGGAAAGGTAGACCGCTATTATGATGACAATGGTTTGGTGGGGATTGATTATATTGATTCTTATCTGGTAACTAAAAATTCTCATTATCTGGAGAAAGCGAAACAGGTATTGACCTTTATTTTAAGTGGCTGGGATGAGAACTTTGAAGGAGCTGTTTCCTGGCTGGAAGGAGTGAAAGATCAGAAACCTGCCTGTTCTAACGGAAAAGCGATGGTGTTGGCTTTAAAACTTTATGAAGCAACTAAAGATGAGTATTATCTGGAGGTGGGAAAGAAGTTCTATCATTGGATTGATAAATATCTGAAAGATCCGGAAAGAGGAGTCGTTTGGAATTCATGGTTAACAACGACTTCGGCAGTATGCCCGGATTTGTATACTTACAATACAGGTACTTTATTACAAGCAGCTGTAGCTTTATATAATTATACGGGTGAGCAGGCGTATCTGGATAATGCTAAATTTCTGGCAGAAGGAAGTTACAAAGTGTTTTTTAAGTATACGGAAGACGGTATTCCTTATATTGCAGATTTGCCTTGGTTTAATTTGGTTTTGTTTAGAGGTTATCACGATCTGTACAATGTTACGGGGGATTCAAAATATGTGGATACGATGATAAAAGGACTGGATTATGCTTGGGAGCATGCACGTGACCAGGCGGGACTGATGTATCATGACTGGACAGGGCGGACTGATGAAAAACGTAAGCCGAAATGGTTATTGGATGCTTCGTGTGTACCGGAGTATTATGCACGTGTGGCGATGATTAAAGGAGAAGTTACAAACAGAAAAAATAAATAAATGATGAAATTAAAATGGATAGGCAGCTTGTTGATTTTGGCAGGTGTTGTTGGGTGCAAAACACCTGATCGTCCCAATTTGGTAGAATATGTAAATCCTAATATCGGAACTGTACATAGTCGTTGGTTTTTCTATACTCCGGCTGCGGAGCCTTTCGGCTTGGCTAAGTTAGGTGCATCTACAAACGGTACGTATGGAAACAATCAAGGTTGGGAGGCCGTAGGTTATGAAGACGGTCATACTTCTATTGATGGCTTTCCTTGTCTGCATGAGTTTCAGATAGGTGGCATTGCATTAATGCCTGTAACGGGAGAAGTAAAAACAAACCCCGGAAAACTGGAAGATCCCGATAAAGGTTTCCGTTCCTGTTTTGATAAGAAAGATGAAACGGCTCGTCCGGGATATTACTCTGTATTATTAAAGGATTATCAGGTAAAGGCAGAACTTACCGCTACGGCTCGTGTCGGATTTCAGCGGTATACATTTCCCGAGTCGGAGAATGCCCATATTTTGTTTAATATAGGTAATCGTCAGGGAGAAAGTGGAGCAGTGCGTGATGCGTATATCAAACAGATAGATGAAAATACAATTGAAGGTTACGTGATTACGGAACCGGAATACGTGAAGAAATATCAGGCAGGCGCTTCCGTTGCCATGTATTTTTATGCTAAATTGGATCGTGCGCCGGAATCTGTCGAGGTATTCTATCAGGATAGTGCTTTAACGGCTCGTAACGAAATAAAAGGGCCCGGGGCTATCATGTGTCTGAATTATAAAACAAAGAAAGATGAAGTAGTCAATGTAAAAATAGGTCTGTCGTATACTTCCATCGAAAATGCCAAAGTGAATTTGGAATCAGAAGCGAAAGACCTTACTTTTGATGAGGCTATGAAAGCGACCACAGATAAATGGAATGAGTCTTTGAGCCGCATATTGGTTTCCGGTGGTACGGAAGATAGCAAAATCAAATTTTACACTGGGTTGTATCATGCATTATTAGGTAGAGGACTCGCGAGTGATGTGAACGGGGCTTATCCTAAAAATGACGGTACTATCGGTCAGATACCTTTAAATAAAGATGGCAAACCGGAACATAATCATTATAATACGGATGCGGTTTGGGGAGCTTACTGGAATCTTACTTCTCTTTGGGCATTGGCATATCCGGAATATTATAATGACTTTGTAAACAGTCAGTTGCTGGTGTATAAAGATGCTGGTTGGCTGGGTGATGGTATTGCAACCAGTAAGTATGTTTCCGGGGTAGGAACCAACATGGTGAGTATCACTCTGGCAGGTGCTTATAACAGTGGAATTCGCAATTTTGATGTGGAAACAGCTTATCAGGCAGCATTGAAGAATGAACTGGGCTGGGAAGGACGTATTGAAGGTGCGGGCAAAATGGACGTAAAACAGTTTGTTGAAAAAGGTTATGTGCCTTATGAGAATAGTGTTCATTTCGGCACCCATCCGGAAGGTTCCAGTTTCTCCGTATCTCATACATTGGAATATAGTTTTAGTGCTTATGCGGTGGCTCAATGGGCAAAAGCCTTGGGACGTACGGAGGATTATAAACGTTTGATGGAACTTTCTGCCGGTTGGGAGAAGTTATTCGATGATTCGTTGAAGATGATTCGTCCGAGAGTGCCTAGTGGTGAGTTCATTGATAACTTTAATCCATTGGAATCATGGAGAGGATTTCAGGAAGGAAACGCGATGCAATATACTTTCTTTGTTCCACAAAATCCGGCTCGTTTGATTGAAAAGGTTGGAAAGGATGAATTTAACAACCGGTTGGATTCTATCTTTACGGAAGCTCGTAAGTCGATCTTTGGCGGTGGAAAGGTTGTAAATGCCTTCTCGGGTTTACAGAGCCCTTATAATCATGGAAATCAGCCTAGTCTTCATATTTCCTGGTTATTCAATTTTTCCGGTAAACCTTACTTGACACAGAAATGGACGCGTTTGATTTGTGATGAGTTTTACGGAACAAACGGAGAGCATGGTTATGGCTACGGTCAGGATGAAGATCAGGGACAGTTGGGAGCTTGGTATGTGATGGCGGCAATGGGATTGTTCGATGTACAGGGCGGTTCTTGTGAACGGCCGACTTTCCAGATTGGCAGTCCGTTGTTTGATAAGATTGAAATCAAACTTAGCCCGATGAATGCGACGGGAAAAACGTTTGTGATTGAAACGACTGGTAATATACCGGATGCCTATTATGTACAGTCTGCTACGTTGAACGGTAAACCGCTGGAACAATGTTGGATGTACCGGGATGAACTCTATAAAGGTGGAACATTGAAACTCACAATGGGTAATCAACCGAATGAAAAATGGGGAGTGGAAAATCCGCCTCATTGTTCTGAATAAACAGCTTATTTTCCTCGGTGCCGATGTTGCTTGACATGGTGTCGGGGACTCTACATTTTATAATATAGTGAGTTAAATATGAAAACACAAAACTCTATTTATGCCGCCCTTCCCGTTCTTTTCGGGTTCTTTGTAATGGGCTTCTGTGATATAGTCGGCATTTCGTCCGATTATGTTCAACGTACTTTCAACTGGTCTCCTGTGATGACGGGATTTGTTCCTTCATTAGTATTTATCTGGTTCCTGTTTTTGAGTATTCCTATTGGAAATCAGATGAACAAATGGGGACGTAAAAATACAGTTCTGCTTAGTATGGGAATAACGGTAGTGGGTATGTTATTACCATTGATCGTTTATAATAGCGCGACTTGTATGATAGCTTATGCTCTTTTGGGAATTGGTAACGCTATTCTGCAAGTTTCACTGAATCCGTTGTTAAGTAATGTGGTAACCAGTCAACGTTTATTGACTAGTAGCTTGACGGCAGGGCAAGTAATCAAAGCTGTGTCTTCTCTTGTTGGGCCGGAGATTGTATTGTTGGCTGTAGCTCACTTTGGAGACGACAAATGGTATTATTGCTTCCCGATATTAGGTTTTATTACATTATTATCCGCTGTTTGGCTGATGGCTACCCCTGTTAAGCGAGAAGATTCCAGTGCTGCAACCCAACAACTTTCTATCAGTGATACTTTTTCTTTGTTGAAGGATAAAACGATTCTGTTGTTATTTTTGGGTATCTTCTTTATTGTGGGGGTAGATGTTGCCACTAACTTTATCAGCTCTAAGCTGATGGCAGAACGTTTTGACTGGACGACAGAACAAGTGAAGTTTGCTCCACAAGTTTATTTTTTAAGTCGTACGGTAGGTGCTTTATTGGGTGCTTTCTTGTTGGCCCGTATCGCTGAAATAAAATATTTCCGTGTGAATATTGTTGCCTGTATTTTCTCTTTGCTTATTCTGGCTTTTGTGAAAAACGATATGGTAAATCTGATTTGTATCGGTGCTGTCGGTTTCTTTGCGTCATCCGTATTTTCTATCATTTATTCGATGGCTTTGCAGGCAAGACCGGAAAAAGCAAATCAAATTTCAGGGTTGATGATTACTGCTGTTGCCGGTGGCGGAGTAGTTACTCCAGTTATTGGGTTTGCGATTGGAACAGTAGGTGTTATCGGAGGCGTTTTTGTCACTTTAGCTTGTGTGTTTTATTTGACTTATTGTGCTTTTGGAGTGAAAACAGCCAAAGCATAGTTTTATTGAGAGGAGGAAGCTATCTTTGCCCGAATCCTGCTCAATGACATGGAGGTTCTTAGACGGAGAAGTTGCTTTCTCCGTCTGAAGTAAACTTTTGTTTTTATTTGATGATTATCTTCATAGCTTGTGCATCAAATGTCACAGACTCGTTCCGGAATAGTCTTTCTATATGTCCGCTCGTTATCATCTCATTTGTGGGGAGACTATACAATTGTGGGTTGTCAATCAGCATGATCGTGTCGCAGAGAGACAGGGCAATGTCCAGGTCGTGTGTGGAAAACAGGATACATTTTCCTTCCGTTTGCGCGAGTTTTTTCAGTAGCAGACAGAGTTCGTAGCGATTAGGTAAATCCAGAAAAGCAGTAGGCTCATCAAGAAGAATGATAGGTGTGTCTTGTGCAAGTGCGCGTGCTATCATGATTCGTTGGCATTCTCCGTCGGACATCTTATCCATTGTCTTTTCTGCATAATCGGACATTCCTACCAGGTGCATGGCAGTAACCACTCTTTTCTCATCTTCCGCCTGTAACTGTCCGATCCAGTTGGTATAAGGAGCACGTCCCAATGCGACTACATCTTTACAACGCAGGTTGGCGATGCGTACTTTGTCGGTAGTTACAAAACTAATCTTTCGGGCTAATTTCTCCGGTTTCAGTGAAGCGATGTTTTTCCCATGCAGGATGATTTCTCCGTTTTTAGGTGTTTCCAACCCCATGATGGCACGGAGAAGCGTGCTTTTTCCTGTACCATTCCGTCCGAGCAGTGCGACAAGTTGCCCACCCGTGATATGGGTGGAAACTTTCTCCAGCAATATACGTTGTTCGTATCCTAATGTCAGATCTTTTAGTTGAATCATTTGAATATACGCAAGTTTTTACCTATTACCCATAAAATAACCGGAACACCCAATAGCGCAGTGATGCAATTCACCGGCAACAGAAACTTCTTGGCTATGATGTCACAAATCAGCATCCCGATCAACCCTGTCAGCATTGTACCTGGCATCAATATCCGGTGATTGGCGTTGTCAAACAGAATCCGTGTGATATGTGGGATAGCCAGCCCGATGAATCCTACCGGACCGCAAAAGGCTGTGACCGTTCCTGTCAGTAACGCTGTAGATATAAAAATAAGCGTTCTTGAGCGCTTGATATTCATTCCCATGGTGCGTGCGTAATTTTCACCAAGCAACAACAGATTCAGTGATTTGATGCAGGCGATGGATAGTAGTAATCCTATGCATATTACTGGTAGCATAATCGTTAATTGCCCTGTCGTGATGTGGCTAAGTGAGCCCAAAGACCAGAGTGTGAACATTTTCAGTTGTTCTGCAGAACTTAGGTATTGTAATATCTGGATGATAGCTCCCGCCACATAACCTATCATGACTCCCATAATCAGTACACCTAATATATTCTTTACTTTTCGACTGATGATGGCTACTCCTAGCAGTATGGCGGAAGTCCCTATCCACCCCGAACCTACAATACCGACTGATTGCAGAAAGGGAAAATCTGTCCAACCGAGAAGCGGGGCGCCTAGTATAAACAATGCCACTCCAAGACCCGCCCCGGAGCTTACTCCCAACAGGTAAGGATCTGCCAGCGGATTCTGGAAAATTGTCTGCATTTGCAGACCGCTAACTGAAAGCGCTATACCTATCAATGCAGCCACTATGACGCGGATAAAGCGGATGGAGAGAATTATATTGCGGGTGGTTTCGTCACATTCACCTCCGGTGAGTACTGCTCCTATCTTTGATATAGGGATGAAAGTATCTCCTGTTGCCATATCTACTAATAGTAACAGAATGGCAACTATTCCTAATGCGGTGAATAATAGAGCGGTACGTCTGCGGGATTGTTTCATTCCAGGTGTCTGTAATAATAAGGTGAATCGGAAACGAGTTCCGGATGGAAAATATGAATCAGATCACGCAACACCACATCAGGACGAACAACTGCTGATTCCCAATAATCATTGCCTCCTGTCGATGTCAGTCGCAGGTTATTGTTGTAGACTGTCTTTTCCCGGACGGCTTTAGCATCTGCAAATTTAGGATTGACAGCTTTTAATTCATCTAATGTGGTGACCGAACCTACATTGATCCAATAATCTGCCTTTTGTATCAGTCCGTAGGCTGTTTCCAAGCCGATAGGAGTTGAACTGTTGGAATTGTTCTCTTTGTAAATGTAGTCTGCTCCAGCGTCTGCGATTAATTGTGCCATGTAGCTTTGAGTGGAAGGCATTACCCAACTGTCGTTCCACGGAGTGTTGAACATGACGGTAGGGTGTTGGCTGATGGAGTCGGTGAGAGCTTTTAAAGCATAGTAGCGTTTCGGGATTTCCCGGAACACCTCAATCCCTTTCTCCCGGTTATCAATCAATTCGGAAAGAACAACCATCCACTCGGCTTTTCCTAGTGGAGATTCTTCCAGATATTCTCCCATATATATATAAGGTATGGCTAATTCTTTCAGTTTATCTGTAACAGCTGTTTGAGCATCACCAATGCCATATAATAGTACGACGTCCGGCTTTAATCCCAGCAACAACTCATAATTCATTTCCGCTCCCATATCTTTGATTGAATCTTTGTGGGCGAGAATGTAGGGATTAGACACGTAATTGATGCCGGATACTCCGACAATACGTTTGAGTTCTCCCAATGCATCGAGCATGGCGATGTAGGAAGAAGACATACATACGATATTTCTGGCTCCGGCAGGAATGACAGGACCATTAAAACCTGCAGGAGCTTGCTCTCCGTTGCGCGAAATGAAATAGGACATTTTCACGTCCTGTGCTCCTTGCCATGGATTGGAAACTTGAATGAGGGTACTGGCCGCATTGTCTGCCCCCAGGATTTTAAATCCGGAAGCGTATTCGGGAGTATATATATCCTGATTGAATCTCTCCAGAGATGTTTTATTACGTGATATACAGCTTGCCAAAAAGAAGAGGCATAGTAGCGCGATGGTTAAGATTGGAGATTTCACTTTTATACAGATTTTAATTAGAAAAAAGATTAGTGGATGCTCTCGAGTGGCAAAGATAGGACTAATTATTAGTTTGTTTTTATTTTCATTAGAATTTTCTTCTGATTTGTTTCTATTTGATGTATCTTTGCCGCAGAAATTTTGGTGTCATTCGTCCGATGCTACGGAAGAATGGTGAAAAGGGAATCAGGTGTAAATCCTGAACAGACCCGCTGCTGTAAGCTCCGCCAGAAGTTTTCCTACAATACTCAAATCCACTGTCTCGCTTTGGAGAGATGGGAAGGGCGTTAGGAAAATGGAGTAAGTCAGAAGACCTGCCAAAATTGAATTCTTGAAACTTTCCGGGATTAGAGTTTGAAGAGTGCAGTTTTTAATTCAAAATACATCTTTAATTGCTGATGTGAAGTTTCAGAAAGGAGAAATATGCCTTTTTGAATGTACCATTATACGGGGGAGAAGTACGTATATTGGTTTGAGTATGTAGAAAATTGCATCCTTGCTGTAACCTTATGAAAGTTTATTATTTAAATTAATAAACAGGAGGATTATGTTCAGGCAGATTCATTTTAGAGTATTTTGGATAGGATGCTTTTCGAGCATGTTTTTATTACTATCAGCACAAAGTAAACTGGATAGCTTACACCATCTTCATGAAGTAGTAATTACTGCTAAAATTAATAAGGAAGTGATTCCGGTACAGTCTTTATCTGGTGATAAGTTAGAAAAATTAGCCGTACATTCGGTTGCAGATGCCATACGCTATTTTTCGGGAGTGCAAATAAAGGATTACGGTGGAATAGGAGGATTGAAGACCGTAAATATCCGAAGTATGGGGACGAATCATGTCGGAGTGTTCTATGATGGCATTGAATTGGGGAATGCACAGAATGGAGTGATTGATTTGGGACGCTTTTCTTTGGATAATATGGAGGCCGTTACTTTATATAATGGGCAGAAAAGTGCTATTTTCCAGCCGGCGAAAGATTTCGGTTCTGCCGGTTCTATTTATCTTCAGTCGAGAACGCCTGTTTTTCAGGCGAATAAGGCTTATCATGTAAAAGCTGCTTTTAAAACAGGTTCCTTTGGCGTTGTCAATCCATCTCTACTTTGGGAACAGAAACTAAGTGAGAATGTAAGTGCGTCACTTAGTACTGAATATATGTATACCACCGGAAAGTATAAATTTACTTATGCAGTAGCTGGGGGATACGATACTACGGCAGTCCGCCGTAATGGCGATGTGAATGCTTTACGCACGGAAGGTGGTTTATATGGTAAAATAAAAGGCGGTTACTGGCGCACAAAAGCTTATTTTTATAATTCAGAACGTGGGTATCCCGGTGCTGTTGTGCGGAATCGTTTTTCACATGAAGATCGCCAATGGGATACCAATTTCTTTCTTCAGTCTTCTTTTAAGAAAGATTTTGGTGAAGCATATAGTCTGTTGTTGAATACCAAATATGCATATGATTATTTACACTATTTGGCAGATCCCAGAAAAGAGGAGGCTACTATGTATGTAAATAATACATATCGTCAACAGGAGGTTTACTTGTCAATGGCTAATAGAGTCACTGTTCTTCCTTTTTGGGATATAAATCTTTCAGTGGACTACCAGTGGAATAAGTTGAATGCCAATCTGACTGATTTCCCTTATCCACGGCGAAATACGACGTTGGTGGCAGCGGCTACCTCTTTGCATTTTGATCGTTTTAAGTTTCAGGCTAGTGTCTTGGGAACTTTCGTGCATGAGAACGTTGCTTCGGATACTACTTCAGCTGGGAATAAAATGGAATTTACTCCTACTGCCATCGCTTCCTATAAACCTTTCAAGAATATTGATTTTAATTTGCGTGCCTTTTATAAGCGGATATTTCGTATGCCGACTTTAAATGATTTGTATTATACATTCATAGGAAATATCAAATTAAAACCAGAATATACAAATCAGTATAATATTGGATTCACTTATCAGAAGTTATTTACCGGAACATGGTTGCAAGCCTTGAATGTTCAGTTGGATGCATATTATAATGAAGTGGAAAATAAAATAATAGCTACTCCTACCAATAATTTCTTTCGTTGGACAATGATTAATTTGGGGCTTGTTGAAATAAAAGGAGTGGATGTTGTTTTACAAGGAGGCTGGAAATTAGGTGATAATTGGACCTTTGACAGCCGCTTATCATATACTTATCAGAAAGCACAGGATTTTACTGATAAGTTGGATGAGGATACATATGGAGGACAAATATCGTATATACCTTGGCATAGTGGCTCGGCTATACTAAATGCTGAATATAAATCATGGGAACTAAACTATAGTTTTATATATATAGGTGAGCGCTATGGTATTTCGGCCAATACTCCGCATAATTATTATCTTCCCTGGTATACAAGTGACGTGTCTCTGGCAAAGAAATTCAATTGGAAAAAGAAGGATTTCAAGTTGGCTTTGGAAGTCAATAATATTTTAAATCAACAATATGAAGTGGTGAGGGCTTATCCGATGCCAGGAACTAACTTTAAATTCATTTTAAACTTAACTATATGATTGTGAATAATATTTTTTCACGCATCTTGTTTGGAATATTAGCAAGTTGCTGTTTGCTGGCTTGTCGGGGGGAGCTTCCGGTTTTACCGTCTGATGAGATAGAAGTCGGTAAGGATCCTTTAGGGGGTGTTCATATTAAAGGAATGTATCTTCTCAATGAAGGAAATATGGGTAGTAATAAGTGTACACTTGATTTTTATGACAGTACTACCGGTAAGTATCATCGTAATATTTATGCTGAACGGAATCCATCTGTAGTGAAGGAGCTGGGAGATGTTGGAAATGATTTGCAGATTTATGGAGACAAGTTGTATGCTGTAATCAATTGTTCCAATTTTATAGAGGTGATGGATGTGGAAACTGCACAACATTTGGGGCAAATAGATGTGGTTAATTGCCGTTATATCACTTTTAGTAATGGAAAGGCGTATGTCAGTTCGTACGCGGGGCCTGTTGGGATAGATCCCAATGCGCGTCCGGGAAAAGTGGTTGAAGTGGATACGACAAATTTAGCTATCACCCGTGAAGTGGTAGTCGGTTATCAACCGGAAGAGATGGTGATAAAGGATGGAAAACTTTATGTTGCCAATTCTGGCGGATATCGTTTCCCTGATTATGACCGGACTGTATCGGTTATTGATTTGAAGACTTTTCAGGTTATTAAAACAATTGATGTAGCTATTAATCTTCACCATATGAAGTTGGATCGTTATGGACGTATATATGTTAGCTCGCGAGGGGATTATTATGGAACCGGATCAAATGTCTTTGTTATAGATACTCAAACGGATTGTGTGACAGGAAGCTTGGGTATTGCCGCGAGTGAAATGTGTTTAAGTGGGGACTCTATTTACATGACTAGTGTAGAATGGAGTTACGTTACAGAAAGTAATACAATTACTTATGCTCTCTATGACGTGAAACAAAATAAAATGGTCTCTCGCAATTTTATAACCGATGGAACAGAGGCGGAAATAGCAATTCCGTATGGGGTGACTGTGAACCCGGAGACGAAAGAAATATTTGTAACAGATGCAAAAAGTTATGTTGTGCCTGGTTATCTCTATTGTTTTAGTCCTGAAGGAAAGAAAAGATGGAAAGTCAGGGCAGGCGATATACCGGCTCATTTTGCTTTTACAACAAAAACATTTCAATAACTAACTGATATTTAATAAAAATGGACAAAAAGATTTTAAGACTAACATTAGTCATTGCAGTTTCTTTATTTTGGGGAACTGCATTTACAGGGTGTAGTGATGAAGAAGATACTCCGGCGGCTTATCAACTAAAGAAGGAGGATATTCGTGTATCACAACCGGAGGGTGGTTTTGCGGTTGTGATAGATCAACTACTAAAAGTGCAGGTTGAAAGTGAATCAGACGAAGGAATCTCTTATGTGTGGTTGTTGGATGGTACTGAAATTGCTCAGACGAAAAGCTTGGAGTATATGTTTGAAGAGGTGGGAGAATACGAATTGACATTACGTGTGTCACAGGGAGAGAGTCGTTTTGATTATCCCTTTACGGTTACTGTAACTTTTGAAAACATAGAACCTGCTCCTGAAGGAGCGACAGCTTATGTTACTAAAGTTTTTGATTTTGTTCCGGCTGTCGGACAATTTACTAATACATTGCCGGTATATAAAGAAGGTGATACACAGGAGGCTATGAATGAAAAAGTATTGGCAGCCATTGGCAATAATAAAAAAGGGATGATTTCGTTAGGGGGATTCGGAGGATATGTTGTAGTCGGTTTTGACCATACGATAACCAATGTTACTGGGAAACGTGATTTTCGGGTACTTGGCAATGCTTTTTATTCTGCGGCTAATCCAGACTCTGGCGCGCCAGAAGGAGGAAGTTGTGAACCGGGAGTTATCATGGTGGCTTATGATAAAAATCAGAATGGGAGACCGGATGATGATGAATGGTATGAAATTGCTGGTAGTGCTCATGAAGATGCTACATTAGAATTATGGTATGATAAGGCTGTTGCTGCCGGGAATGATGTGAAGACTTATCGAAATTATGAAATTACTTACTATCGGCCGGAAAAAGAACCGACAACTGCGGAAGAAAGAGAAATGTATATTCGCTGGGAAGATAACCAGGGAAAATCTGGATATAAAGTGAAGAATACATTTCATAATCAATGCTATTACCCGGAATGGATAAAGGAAGATAAAGTAACATTTAAGGGAACTTGTTTGCCTCAAAATGCTGTTGATGAGAGTGGACAAGGAAGTTATTTTGTTTTGTATAAATTCCGATATGGTTATGCTGATAATGAATTGAATAGTAAGGATGAATCTGCTATTGATATAGATTGGGCAGTAAATTCGAAAGGTCAAAAAGTACACCTGCCAGGAGTCGATTTCATAAAGATATATACTGGTGTCAATCAGGAAAACGGTTGGCTGGGTGAATGTTCTACTGAAATATCAGGGGTTGAGGATTTACATGTTTTAGGAGTTGATATTGATGCTCGCAAATAAGCTAAGAAATAATTGAAAATAAAAGTAAGAATGAGAAAGTTTTTAGTATTGGCAACTGTTGCCTTGGGATTTGTTTTTACAGCGTGTGATGATGAAGATAATTTGAATTCGTCTGTATTAATCGGAAATAAGTCGGGAAGTAATGTGATAGTGCAATTAGATACCTTGTATCTGGATGCCCGGGCTGAAAATCTGTCCGGAACGATGGAGTATTTATGGACAGTAGATGGGAAAGAAGTCTCAACCGCTTCAACATATAAGTTTTCACAACCTAAGACTGGAGAGTATGTTATAGGGTTGACTGTGTCGGATGGCAATGGAGAAACTCTTCAAACGAATATAACTGCCAAGGTAGAAGGTCGGTTTGGAAAAGGAACTTTTATTTTGAATGAAGGAAATATGAGTAATGAAACCGGAACTTTGACCTTTGTGGATTCAAAAGGAACAGCGATGGATAGTGCATACTATCGGGTAAATCAAACTTTACTCGGTAATGTCTGCCAGGATTTGTTCATTAGTGATAGTAAAATTTATGTACTTTCTCAAAATGGAGCAAAGAATGGTGGCGAGGGATTACTGACTATTGCTAATGCGGATAATTTAGAGAAAGAAAGAATTTATGATAATGCTACTTTGTCTTGGCCTACTAATTTAGCGGTAATAAAAGAGGCTCTTTATATTCGTGATAATAAAGGTGTCTATATGCTAAATACTTCTACAGATGCTTTGACTTTTGTCGAGGGTACTGGCGGAGCCTTGAAAAATCGTATGGCTGTGGTTGGAGAAAAAGTTTTTGTGATGGGTAGTAAGAAGCTTTTTGTTATTCAGAATGGAACAGTTATACATACTATTCCTTTTGAAAGTGCCTTGTCTGGTATCGCGAAGGCATATGATGAAAACTTATGGGTATCATGTACAAATCCGGCAAGTATTAATAAAGTTAATCCTCTTGATTATACGGTTGAGTCTCATGCTTTAGATGTTAGTATTGGCGCCGGTTGGGGTGTTGCTCCTGCTTTTTCTGCGAAAGATGATATTGTTTATTTCAGTAATGCAGGCTTTAATCTGTATCGACATATTTTCTCTCAAAATAAGACGGAAAAAGTTGCTAATATCAAAGATTATGTAGAAGATGCCGGAACATATTACAATAGCTTAGGTGTTGATCCGGTAAGTGGAGAGGTTTATTTTGCGACTTTAAAGGGATTTTCAGAGTACAAAATAAATGATATTGCCATATTTGATTTTACTAAAACACCAGCTTTACAGGCTGACATTAAAAATAAGAATAGTTTTCCGGCAGGAGTTTTCTTTACGGAGAATTTTAAGTGATAGATTTAACTCTATAATCTATCATTTTTATTGATGAGGACTTTCTCATTCAATCAAAAAATGTCCTTTTAAAAAGAGTCTGTTTTTTGATTGATGGGAAAGTCTTTTTGGGGATTATACTGTGACCTTATGTGATTGGAATGTAATTAGTTTTAATTAAATAAATAAAGTAGTATATTTTCAAGAAAACTCCTTAATTTTACCTCCACAATTTTGACTCAAATTAGAATATAGACTTATACTGCTATTGACATGAAAACTTGTAGACTATGTGGACTACTTTTGCTGTTACTTTGCATACATACTGTATTATATGCTCAACAAACAAGAACTGTCAAAGGCAGAGTGCAGACGTTGGAGTCTGGGAGTAATAAACGACAGCCTTTACCTTCGGCTAGTGTTATTGTTTTGCAAAAGAATGACTCTACTTTCATAAAAGGAATAACAAGCGATAAAAATGGTCGTTTTACTCTTAGTTACCAGTCGCAGAAGAAAAAACAATATCTGTTGAAAGTCTCTTTTATGGGAATGCAATCCGTATATCATGCATTGGGCGATTCGGCATTGGTAAATGTTGGTACACTTACATTGAAGGATGATGATATTCAGATTGGGGAAGTGGTAGTGACCGGGAAATTGCAAGAAGTAGTAATGGAAAGAGATACTACCGTTATCAATGCTGCTGCTTATAAAACTCCCGATGGAGCTTATTTGGAGGATTTAGTGAAGCGTGTTCCGGGATTGGTATATAATAAGAAAGATCAATCGCTGACATATAATGGGCAACCTATCAGTGAAATCAATGTGAATGGCGAAGCTTTTTTCTCCGGAGATAAAAAGACGGCACTCGAAAATTTGCCGGCAGATTTGATTAGTAAGTTGAAAGTGTACGATAAAAAATCAAAAGAAGAAGAATTTACCGGAATTAGTTCAGGAGAAAAGAAATATGTACTTGACTTGCAGACTAAGGATGAATTGAATAAAACCTGGCTGACGAATGCCACTGTGGGATATGGAAACAATCAAAAGAAGGATTTGGAAGGGCAGGTGAATTATTTTAGCAAAGATGGAGAAAATCTTTCTTTCATAGGACGTTCCACCAACCGATATCAGAATAGCACTTACAAGGATAATATTAATAATTCGGTGGGAATGAATATGACTCATAAATTCGGAAAGAAGTTTTCTTTGACCGGAAACATGAACTATAATCTCAATCGGAACGGAAATATTTCTTCCATGTATCAGGAGCAATATTTAACTGCTGGTAACCAATATTCTGCGTCCACTAATGAAGGTAACTCTAAAAGCCGGTCGTTCAATTCTAATATCATGGGTAGTTGGGAAGTGGATAAACGTACACGCATACATTTTAACGGTGGTTTCAGCTTTTCTCCTAACCGGAATGAAAGTAATAGCCAGAATGCTTCTTTTGACGCTCCTCCTAACGTCAATCATGAAAGCTTGTTCGATGATTTTGAATCGATTACCCAAGATATCAAAGTAAATCGTAGTGAAAACCGGTCGCGTTCGGAAGGGCAATCGAACCGTTATAATTGGATGATGGGGATTATGAGGCGGCTGAATGAAAAAGGTACAACTTTAGGATTGAACATTCAAAGTTCGGATTCTTGGGGGGATAATGAAAGTTTTTCGCTTTCAAAAACTACTTATTTCCGTCTCAAAGATAAGCAAGGCAACGATTCATTGCTTTATCGTAACCAGTATTTGAAGTCACCCCAGAAAAATAATTCGTGGCGGGTAGGGATTAACTTCACCCAACCTATCGGTAAGAAAATGTATATTCGTGCAGCGTATAACTGGAACACTCATTATGAACGCGATAACCGCGACACTTATGAATTGTCTTCTTTGGCGAAGTCGGATGTTTTTGGTGAGTTGCCTCCTGACTATGAAAAGGGGTATGTAGATAGTTTGAGTAATCGAAGTCATAGTCGTACTAATGGACATGATCTGAATGTAGGCTTCAATTACTCTGATGACACATGGATGGTGAATGCATCATTAGGGATTACTCCGCAAAGGCGAACCATTGAACGGAAAATGGGGAAACTGTATGCGGATACCACTGTGCATACTATCGACTTTCAGCCTATGATATGGCTGGCCTGGAAAAAGAAAGAGGCACGAATAACTTTCAATTATGACGGTAGAACCCGGCAACCTTCTTTATCGGACTTAATGCCACTTACAGATAATAGTAATCCATTATATATTACTCGAGGGAATCCGGATTTGAAGCAAATGTTTGCTCATAGTATGCGTATAAGCTTTCAACATTCTAAAAAAGGCATATCTGCGAATCTTGGAGGACAGTTGGAACAGAATAGCGTTACACAGGTAATGATATATGATGCACAGACTGGCGGACGTGAGACATATCCTGTTAATATAAACGGTAACTGGAATATGTATGGAAGTGCTAACTGGTGGAAACGTTTAGGACATTTCTCTTTACGGTTGGATATGAACGGTAATCATAGTAATCGTGTCAGCATGATTAATGAAGATAGAAGTCTTGAGCCGGTGAAAAGTACAACGCGTGACACTGGCTTGAATTGTGAAGCGAATGTTTCTTATCAGCCTGCCTGGGGAGGTATTGACTTCTCTACTTCCTGGAATTATCAGTATTCGCTCAACTCTGTGAATGATAACAATACATATACCCGTTATTATAATTTCCGTTTGGAAGGATATGTTGATCTTCCTTTGGGCATACAATTACGGACGGATGGGGCTTATACTTTCCGTAATGGTACGAATATCCGTAAAGGAGAAGATGATGAGATGTTATGGAATGCGAGTGCTACCTGGAGATTCTTGAAAAAGAAAGAAGCAGAACTGTCTGCTTATTGGGTAGACATTTTAGGAAAGAGGAAAAGTTATAACCGTATGGCAACTTCCGACGGCTTTTATGAGTATCGTACGCAGGAAATAAAAGGGTATTTCATCGTTACTTTCAAATATAACTTTCGTTTGATGATGTGATTTTTAGAAAAAAGTCGTATGTTTGCTATAGAACCATAAAACAAAATGTACTATGAGCGGTAATTATGTTATCAACATCGGTCGGCAACTAGGTAGCGGCGGAAAAGAAATAGGAGAGAAGTTGGCAGCCCGTTTGGGGATTGACTTCTACGATAAAGAATTGATTAATCTGGCTTCTGAAGAAAGCGGGTTGTGCAAAGAATTTTTTGAAAAAGCGGATGAGAAAGCTTCGCAAGGTATTATTGGCGGATTGTTCGGCATGCGTTTTCCTTTTATCAGTGAAGGAGCTATGCCATGTAATAACTGTTTGAGTAATGATGCCCTGTTTAAAGTGCAAAGTGATGTGATTCGTCATCTGGCGGCAGAAAAATCTTGTGTCTTTGTCGGACGCTGTGCGGACTATATTCTGCGTGAACATCCCCGTTGTGCGAATGTTTTTATTTCGGCCTCTAAGGAAGATCGTATTGCGCGATTATGCGCCATGCATCATATTGATGCGGAAGCTGCAGAAGAAATGATAGAAAAAGCGGATAAGAGACGTTCGGAGTATTATAATTATTATAGTTATAAAACGTGGGGAGCAGCTGCTACTTATCACTTATGTGTCGATTCTTCTTCTTTGGGAGTTGAAGAGACAGTTCGGTTTATAGAAGAATTTGTAGTGAAGAAACTACAGCTTATATAATAGGCGTAGAAGAAGTCTATAAGAAAAAGAAATAAAGCCGGTATATTCCATTGAAGGATATGACCGGCTTTATTATTTATAAATAAAACATGATTTACATCATCGTTAATAATATCATCTGTCCCGTCAGAATACGGAGGAACATGGATAATGGGTAAACTGTAGAATACCCTACTGCCGGAGCATCTCCGGATGTTGTTTGATTGGCATAAGCCAATGCGGGCGGGTCGGTATTACTACCGGCTATCAATCCCATCAGGGTAAAGTAGTTTACCTTATAATATAATCTTGCGATAGCACCGATTATAAGCAATGGGATAACGGTGATAAGGAAACCACAACCTACGTATAGTAATCCGTCACCTTCGACTACCGTTTGCACAAAGTTGGCTCCGGCATCTATACCGACACTAGCAAGGAAGAGCACGATACCGATTTCGCGAAGCATCAGGTTAGCGCTCATGGTTGTATAAGTCACTAAATGGAGCTTATGACCGAAACGTCCGATAAGAATAGCTACTACCAGCGGTCCGCCTGCCAAACCTAATTTCAGAGGAGTCGGCATACCGGGGAATGCTATAGGAAGGCTACCCAGGAGAATTCCTAAGAAGATACCAACGAAAATAGTCACAATGTTCGGTGTGTCCAGACGTTTTAACTGATTACCCAAAACACCTGCCACACGTTCAACTGCATCTTGCTGACCTACCACCATTACACGGTCACCTACCTGAAGTACCAGATTTGGATCGGCAAACAAGTCCATACCGGAACGGTTGATGCGGGTTACGTTCACTCCGTACATACTACGAAAATGCATAGATCCTAAAGTCTTTCCGTTGATTTCCGGTTTAGTCACCAGAATACGGCGGGAAACCATGGGAAGGTCTTGTTTCTCCCAGTCGAGTTCCACTTCTTTACCGATAAATACGGTAATTGCAGGAGCATCTTCTTCTGAACAGACAATGAATAATTGATCCCCCATATTGAATATGGTTTCATGGTTGGGGATACTTACATGACCTTCATGACGAATACGGGAACAAACGAACTGGCGGCCTAAAAACTCTTTGATTTCAATCAACGTTTTTCCGCTGATTGATTCATTGCGTACTTCCAGACTCATCATGTGAGGTTTGTGATGTGCATCTCCACTTTGGATTTTCAGACTTTCTTCCTCTTTGGCCATATTGACACGGAAGATGTAGCGGATAGCAATGATTGAACCGATAATACCTACTACCCCCAGCGGATAAGCACACGCATATCCCAGTGCGATTTGTGGACCAGTGTAATTAAGCTGGTTCAATGCTTCATTGGCGGCACCAAGTCCCGGAGTGTTTGTGACAGCTCCATAGAGGATACCTACCATCATCGGCAGTTCTACTCGGCCGTTCCAGAGGTAGTAAAGCCCCAGTGCAACGGCAATATTTAACACTACGATGCCTACAGCCAACAGGTTCAATGTCATTCCTCCTTTTTTGAAAGAAGAGAAGAAAGATGGCCCCACCTGAAGACCGATACAGAATACGAACAAGATCAATCCGAATTCACGGATGAAATGTAGGATGTGTGTATCGGCTGTGAAGCCGAAATGTCCCATTAGGATGCCGGCAAACAAAACAAATGTGACGCCCAAAGATACTCCGAATATCTTTATCTTGCCCAAATACACTCCGGCTGCCACTACAAATGCGTAGAGAAGCACGATGTGAGCTACGGAGCTGGGGTCCCACAATAAACTTTGTAACCAATCCATAATATAGCAGTTTTTATAATGTTTTTCTAAAAACGGGTGCAAAATTACTCATAACATTGGAGCAAATCAAATAAATGGAGAACTAAAAAAATAAAGAATGAAGAATTTCTATACAGATTCTATGCGAGAGTGAGAGGTGTGCGAATTTTCTATAAAAAGAAGTTTTGTTTTAACTTATTGGTTATATTTGCATGTCGAACAACAGACAATTAGAAAGAGATAGATAAAAATAAAGACAATATTAATCTTGTTTTAATTTTAGATAAACTATGGCAGACAAAAAAGAAAAACTCTTCTCAGACTTTTCTCCTGTCTCCACCGAACAATGGATGGAGAAGGTTACAGCCGACTTGAAAGGTGCTGATTTTGAGAAGAAGCTCGTTTGGAAAACAAACGAAGGGTTTAAAGTGAAACCTTTCTACCGGATGGAAGATCTGGAGGGTTTAAAAACTACTGATGCGCTTCCCGGAGAGTTCCCTTATCTGAGAGGAACTAAAAAAGACAACAATGAGTGGTTGGTTCGCCAGGAAATCAGGGTAGAATGCCCCAAAGAGGCCAATGCAAAAGCACTGGACATCTTAAATAAGGGTGTTGATTCACTATCTTTCCATGTAAAAGCAAAAGAACTCAATGCGGAATATATCGAGACGCTGTTGAATGATATTCAGGCAGAGTGCGTTGAATTAAATTTCTCAACTTGTCAGGGGCATGTTGTGGAGTTGGCCAATTTGCTGGTGGCTTATTTCCAGAAGAAAGACTATGATGTGAAGAAGCTGAAAGGCTCTATCAATTATGATTTCTTCAATAAGATGCTGACTCGCGGTAAGGAAAAAGGGGATATGGTGCAGACAGCGAAAGCGTTGATCGAAGCTATCCAGCCGCTTCCTTTTTATCGTGTATTGAATGTAAATGCAATCTCATTAAACAATGCCGGTGCTTATATCTCTCAAGAGTTGGGTTATGCATTGGCTTGGGGTAATGAATACATGAATCAGTTGACTGATGCCGGCATTCCCGCTGCCGTAGTAGCTAAAAAGATAAAATTCAACTTCGGTATCAGCTCCAATTACTTCCTTGAAATTGCGAAGTTCCGTGCCGCACGTCTATTGTGGGCAAATATCGTAGCTTCTTATAAACCTGAATGTCTGCGTGATTGCGATAATAAGGGAGCTAATGGCGAATGTCGTTGTGCAGCAAAAATGGCGGTTCATGCCGAAACTTCTACTTTTAATCTTACTTTGTTTGACGCACACGTGAATTTGCTTCGTACACAGACTGAAGCAATGAGTGCCGCTTTGGGTGGGGTAGATTCAATGACAGTCGTTCCGTTTGATAAGACTTATGGGACTCCGGATGAGTTATCAGAACGTCTGGCTCGCAATCAACAACTATTGCTGAAAGAAGAATCCCATTTCGATAAAGTAATTGATCCGGCTGCCGGTTCTTATTATATTGAGAACCTGACTGTATCCATTGCTAAACAAGCGTGGGAAATCTTCCTTGCTACAGAAGAAGCAGGTGGTTTCTATGCCGCATTAAAAGCTGGTACGGTTCAGGCTGCAGTAAACGAAAGCAATAAAGCTCGTCATAAAGCAGTGGCACAGCGTCGTGAAATTCTGTTGGGTACTAACCAATTCCCGAATTTCAACGAAAAAGCCGGTGACAAGAAACCTGTGGAAGGAAAATGCTGCTGTGGAGGTGACTCTCATACTTGTGAGAAAGATGTGGATACATTGGTATTCGACCGTGCAGCTAGTGAGTTTGAAGCGTTACGTCTTGAAACGGAAGCATCGGGCAAACGTCCGAAGGCGTTCATGTTGACAATTGGTAATCTGGCGATGCGTCAGGCACGTGCGCAATATTCTTGTAACTTCCTGGCTTGTGCCGGTTATGAAGTAATCGATAATCTTGGATTTGAAACAGTAGAGGCAGGAGTAGAGGCAGCGATGGCTGCGAAAGCTGATATTGTTGTAATCTGTTCCAGCGATGATGAATATGCTGAATATGCAGTTCCTGCTTTCAAAGCCTTGAATGGTCGCGCTATGTTTATCGTTGCCGGTGCTCCGGCTTGTATGGATGACTTGAAAGCCGCAGGCATCGAAAACTTCATCCATGTTCGTGTCAACGTATTGGATACCTTGAAAGAGTTTAACGCTAAACTATTGAAGTAAGATGAGAAAAGATTTTAAAAACATTGATATATATGCCGCATTTCAGCCTGCTAACGGTGCTGAATGGCAAAAGGCTAACGGTATCTCCGCCGACTGGAAAACACCGGAACACATTGAAGTGAAGCCTGTTTATACAAAAGAAGACCTCGAAGGAATGGAACACCTCGGCTATGCTGCCGGACTTCCTCCGTATTTGCGTGGTCCGTATTCAGTAATGTACACCCTGCGTCCCTGGACCATCCGTCAGTATGCCGGATTCTCTACTGCCGAAGAGTCCAATGCTTTCTATCGCCGTAATCTGGCTTCCGGTCAGAAAGGTTTGTCAGTAGCATTTGACTTGGCTACTCACCGCGGTTATGATCCCGATCACGAACGTGTAGTGGGTGACGTAGGTAAAGCAGGTGTATCTATCTGTTCATTGGAAAACATGAAAGTTTTGTTCGATGGTATTCCTTTGAATAAGATGTCTGTATCCATGACGATGAATGGTGCTGTGCTTCCGATTATGGCATTCTATATCAATGCCGGTTTGGAACAAGGTGCTAAACTCGAAGAAATGGCAGGTACTATCCAGAACGATATTTTGAAAGAATTCATGGTGCGTAATACCTATATTTATCCGCCTGCATTCTCTATGAAGATTATCTCTGATATCTTCGAATACACTTCACAGAAGATGCCGAAGTTCAACTCTATTTCTATCTCCGGTTATCACATGCAGGAAGCAGGTGCTACCGCAGATATTGAGTTGGCTTATACATTGGCTGACGGTTTGGAATATCTCCGTGCCGGAACAGCAGCAGGTATTGATATTGATGCATTTGCTCCGCGTCTTTCTTTCTTCTGGGCAATCGGAACCAATCACTTCATGGAAATTGCCAAGATGCGTGCCGCACGTATGCTGTGGGCGAAGATTGTGAAACAGTTTAATCCGAAGAACCCGAAATCACTGGCCTTGCGTACTCACTCACAGACTTCCGGATGGTCATTGACGGAGCAAGATCCGTTCAACAACGTAGGACGTACCTGTATTGAGGCTATGGCTGCAGCTTTGGGACATACCCAATCTTTGCATACCAATGCATTGGATGAGGCTATTGCTCTTCCGACAGATTTCTCTGCACGTATCGCACGTAACACACAGATTTATATTCAGGAAGAAACTTACATCTGCAAGAACGTTGACCCATGGGGCGGCTCTTACTATGTAGAATCTCTGACGAACGAACTGGCACACAAGGCTTGGGAACATATTCAGGAAATTGAAAAACTGGGTGGTATGGCGAAAGCTATCGAAACAGGTATTCCTAAAATGCGTATCGAGGAAGCGGCTGCACGTACACAGGCTCGTATCGACAGCGGTCAGCAGACCATTGTGGGTGTGAACAAGTATCGTTTGGAAAAAGAAGCTCCGATTGATATCCTTGAAATTGATAATACGGCAGTTCGTCTTGAACAGATTGAAAACCTGAAACGTTTGAAAGAAGGACGTAATCAGGCTGAAGTGGACAAGGCATTAGCAGCTATCACTGAATGTGTGAAGACCGGCAAGGGTAACTTGCTTGAACTGGCAGTTGAAGCAGCTCGTGTTCGTGCTACTTTAGGCGAAATTTCTTATGCGTGCGAACAGGTTGTAGGACGTTATAAAGCAATAATTAGAACTATATCAGGCGTGTATTCATCAGAAAGTAAAAACGATAGCGACTTCAAGCGTGCTTGTGAACTGGCAGAGAAGTTTGCGAAAAAAGAGGGACGTCAACCTCGTATCATGGTTGCAAAGATGGGACAGGACGGTCACGACCGTGGTGCCAAAGTAGTAGCAACGGGTTATGCGGACTGCGGTTTCGACGTGGATATGGGACCGTTGTTCCAGACTCCGGCAGAAGCTGCTCGTGAAGCGGTAGAAAACGATGTTCATGTAGTAGGTGTTTCTTCACTGGCTGCCGGTCATAAGACATTGGTTCCGCAGATTATTGAAGAACTGAAGAAACTGGGACGTGAAGACATTGTGGTGATTGCCGGTGGTGTTATTCCTGCACAGGATTATGACTTCCTGTATAAGGCAGGTGTAGCTGCTATCTTTGGTCCGGGTACTCCGGTGGCGAAGGCTGCTTGTCAGATTTTGGAAATTCTGATGGATGAAGAATAACTTCTGAAATTCTTTAGAATCTTATAATATTCCCACCTTTTAGACTTGTTTTGGTTTAAAAGGTGGGATGTTTTTTTGTTTATATTCTTTGTCTTCTCTTTATTTTGTCTATATTTGTCCGGCTTTCATTGTAAAAAGACTTAATGAATGAATGGAAACAGAGACAATATAGATGTCTGTTTTGAGCAGTTTTATGCCGCTAACTTCCCGAGGGTCAAGAACTTTGCAAGGTTGTTGACTAAATCGGAGGAAGATGCGGAAGATATTGCTCAGAATATATTTCTTAAGTTATGGACACGTCCTGAACTTTGGCAAGAACAGGAAACCATGACTGGTTATCTCTATACTGTGACCCGGAATGAAATTTTCAACTTGTTCAAGCATCAGAAGGTAGAGCAGGAATATGAAGACAAAGTTTTGAAAGCCCAGTTGTTGGGTGAACTTTGTGACGAAGATTCCTCCCTGTTAGAAAATCTATACTATAAAGAAGTATTGATGCTTATCAAAATGACACTCAGTCAGTTGCCTGATCGTCGCAGACAAGTTTTTGAGATGAGCCGTTTTGAAGGACTTTCTCATAAAGAAATAGCAGATAAATTGCAAATCCCATTACGTACGGTAGAAGATCATATCTATAAAACATTGACCGAACTTCGCAAAGTGTTAATGTTTGTTATTCTCTTCCGGATCTTCCCGTAGTTTCTTTTCCTGAATAGTGATATTTATGTAAGTGTTTCTAAATACAATAATAAATACCACTTTATGAAGAATTATATTCGCGACGTAATCGACCGTTATATTAAGCATGACTATCCGGAAGAAGTCGATCAGGATTTTCGCACATGGTTGATTAGTGAGGAGCGTGCTGACGAGAAAGACTGTGAACTCAATAAACTTTGGGAGGCAACCGAAGCTGCCACAACTCCCGGTTATCGTGATTCTTTGGAACGGATGCACGAACTTACGGGGATCGGGGCGAGACAGCGGATTCATTTTCTACATGCTCGTTTGGTAGTCTGGCGGATAGCAGCAGCTTTATTGATAGCCATATCTTCTGTTTCGATTTATTTGGCGTTGCAGAACCGTCAGGCACCGGATCTGTTGCAAGCATATATTCCTACTGCCGAAATGCGGAATCTTACTTTGCCGGACGGCACACAGGTATTAATTAATTCTCAAAGCACTTTACTTTACCCCAAAGAATTTACGGGTGATACACGTTCCGTATATTTAGTGGGAGAAGCCGCTTTCAAAGTGAAGCGTGATGAAGAACATCCTTTTATAGTAAAGTCTTCTGATTTTCAGGTGACCGCGTTAGGAACAGAGTTCAACGTGACAGCTTATCCGGATGAAGAAGAAGTGACAGCAACATTGATTTCAGGAAAGGTGCTGGTAGAGTATAACGGACAGAAAAATCAGGAAATATTGAAGCCGAACGAGCAGTTGGCTTACAATAAGCGTAGTCGCTCCGGAAACGTACTTCGTCCTGATATGCAGGATGTCACAGCTTGGCAGCATGGTGAACTTGTCCTTCGTAGTATGACGCTGGAGGAAATATTCACCCGCCTTGAACGTAAATACCCTTACACATTTGTTTATAGTTTCCGTAGTATGAAAGAAGACCGTTTCAATCTTACTTTCGGGCAAAATGCTTCCATAGAAGAAATAATGGATATTGTTGCTCGTGTAGCAGGGAATCTGGACTATCAGATTGTGGGAGACAAGTGCTATATTTCCATTAACCGAAAAAGCAAACTCCGATATCAGGGGACGAAATAGAACCTGTATATTATACTAATATTAACCTTAAAACACATTGAGCCTATGCGGAAAAAATATCCGGGAGAAGCTGCAACCTTCCCCCGGATGTGAAATCGAAATTCTTACTATTAGCGTTAACCAGACGCTACTAAATTCGAGAATCTAACTTTATCTGTATAAACTAATACTAAGAAGATGCAGCAAATTTATGAATTTATAGCCAATAAGCAGGCAATCAATCGAGTATTTATGCTTTTTTTGTGCTGTCTGCTCCTTTCTACCCCTACTTTTGCTCAAAGTAGCAATGTCCGGATTACGATCCATAAGAAAAACATATCGGTCATCGAGGCATTGAAAGAGGTGGAAAAACAAACGAAACTGTCCGTTGGTTACAACGAGTCGCAGTTGAAAAACAAACCCTCCATCAATTTGGCGTTAGAAAAAGCCACGCTGGAGAGTTCTCTCAAAGAAATCCTTAGAAATACGGGATATACCTATCAGTTAAAAGGAAAATATGTAATCATCGTTCCACAGGAAAAACAAGAAGCGGAAGCAGCTTCTGCCAAACGTATCACCGGCCGTGTGCTGGATGATAACGGAGAGCCGTTAATTGGTGTCAATGTACATGTAGAGGGAACGAGTGTCGGTTCTATTACGGATATTGACGGTAATTTTATACTCGAAGCTCCTGTTGGAAGTGTGTTGAGTATCAGTTATGTAGGTTACACTCCACAGACGGTAAAAGTAACCGGACAGAATACATATAGCGTGCAACTGGCTTCGGATACAAAACTGTTGAGTGAAGTTGTTGTAACAGCACTTGGCATCAAACGCGAGCAGAAAGCATTGAGCTACAACGTACAACAAGTAAAGTCCGACGAACTGACCCAGATTAAGGATGCTAATTTTGTAAACAGCCTGAATGGTAAAGTTGCGGGTGTTACTATCAATACGAGCTCTTCCGGTGTCGGTGGGGCAAGTAGAGTGGTGATGCGTGGAACAAAGTCTATTGAACAGAGTAGTAACGCTTTGTACGTGATTGACGGCATTCCGATGTATAATTTCGGTGGCGGAGGAGATACGGAATTTGGTTCAAAGGGAGCTACCGAGGCCATTGCTGATATTAATCCGGAAGATATAGAAAGTATTTCCGTACTGACTGGAGCGGCAGCTGCCGCCCTTTATGGTAGTAATGCGGCAAACGGTGCGATTGTGATTACTACAAAAAAAGGACAGGTAGGTAAGCTGCAAGTAGGTGTATCAAGTGGCATTGAATGGTTGAATGCTTTTAAGATGCCTGAATTCCAAGGACGTTATGGTACGGGTAGCAATGGAAAAGCGGGAAATTCCAATATTTATAGCTGGGGACCGAAGTTGAACTCGGCTGCTCAAACAGGATATGAACCCGATGATTTCTTTGATACGGGTGCGGTATATACAAATTCCGTTACGCTGTCTACCGGAACGGATAAAAATCAGACTTTCTTTTCTGCGGCTGCCGTCAACTCGGCAGGGATGGTTCCCAACAATAGGTATAACAGATATAATTTTACTTTCCGTAATACGACCAGTTTCTTGAATGATAAGATGAAACTGGATGTAAGTGCAAGCTATATTCTTCAGAACGACCGTAATATGACTAATCAGGGGCAGTACTCCAATCCGTTGGTTTCTGCTTATCTTTTTCCTCGTGGGGATGATTTCTCTATAGTGAAGAATTTCGAGCGTTGGGATGAAGCCCGGAAAATTAGCGTACAGTTTTGGCCGCAGGGCGAAGGTGACCTTCGTATGCAGAATCCTTACTGGATTGCTTACCGTAATCTCCGTCTCAACAATAAAAAACGCTATATGGCTTCGGCAGGTTTGAGTTACCAGATTCTTGACTGGCTGAATGTGGCAGGGCGTGTTCGCATCGACAATACTCATAGCGAATATGAAGGCAAGCTTTATGCAAGCAGTAGCAATACGCTGACTGACGGTAGTTCACAAGGCCATTATACAGTAAACAACGGACAATATTCGCAGACTTATGCCGATGTGTTGGTGAATATTAATAAACGTATTCAGGATTTTACGATTGTAGCCAATATCGGTGCCAGTTATAGTGGAGTGACTAGTAAGGAATTGGGCTATGCGGGGCCTATACGAGAAACTGGTATTCCTAATCTGTTCAATGTTTACGACCTTGACAACGCAAAAAAACGTGCTACGCAGGTGGGTTGGCGCGAAGCGACCGAATCTATTTTTGCCAGTGCCGAAGTAGGGTGGAAAAGTATGCTTTATCTCACCGTTACAGGACGTAACGACTGGGCTTCGCAGCTGACACATTCTCCGCAGGCTTCATTCTTCTATCCTTCCGTAGGGCTTTCGGCTGTCATCACTGAAATGTTGAAACTGCCTGATTGGGTGGATTATCTTAAAGTACGCGGATCGTTCAGTTCCGTAGGTAATCCTTATCCTCGTTTTCTTACCTATCCTACTTACTCGTATGATGCCAATAAGCAGGACTGGAAATCGCAGACGAATTATCCCATTGGTAAACTATACCCCGAGCGTACTGACTCATGGGAAGTAGGTCTGGATGCAACCCTGTTTAAAGATTTCAAATTGAGCGGATCTTTCTATTACGCCAATACTTATAATCAGACATTCGATCCTCGGCTTCCTGTATCATCGGGATATGACAAACTGTATGTACAGACGGGCTATGTACGCAACTATGGTTTCGAGGCTATGTTGTCTTATGGACATCGTTGGGGAGATTTCGGTTGGGACAGCAGCTTTACTTTCTCGGCCAACAAGAATGAAATCGTTGAACTGGTGAAGGATTATGTTCACCCGGAGACGGGAAAAACTTACAACGTCGATAAACTGGAACTCAAAACCGATGAAGGTCGCGGATTCGGAAAGGCGAAATTTATCCTGAAGGAAGGCGGTACGCTGGGCGATCTTTATACCCATGCCGATTTGAAGCGTGATATTAACGGTAATATCCTGATTGACGATAGCGGCAATGTGACAGCCATCGACAATGCCGGTGACATAAAGTTGGGAAGCGTACTTCCTAAGGCAAATTTAGCTTGGAATAATAGCTTCTCTTATAAAGGTATCAATGCCGGTTTCTTGTTGACAGCCCGTTTGGGCGGAATCGTTTATTCGGCAACACAGGCTTATCTTGATCTCTACGGAGTATCTGAAACATCTGCTGCCGCACGTGATGCCGGAGGAGTATGGATAAACGGCCGTAGCCGCGTGAATCCGCAAAGCTTCTATGAAGTGGTAGCATCGCAGAGCGGATTGCCTACCTACTATACTTATAGTGCTACCAACCTGCGTCTGCAGGAGGCACATATCGGTTACACCGTTCCGCGCCGCTGGCTGGGCAATGTTTGTGATATCAATGTATCCCTTGTGGGGAGAAATCTCTGGATGATCTACTGTAAAGCTCCTTTCGATCCTGAAGCAGTAGCTACTACGAACAACTATTATCAGGGAATCGACTACTTCATGATGCCGAGTACCCGGAATATAGGATTTAACATAAAGATTAACTTCTAAATACTATGATGGACATGAAACGAATATATAACATTCTTCTGATAATGATCCTTTCATTATTTCTGCTTCCGTTGGGCGGTTGTTTCGACAGCGACATCAACCGGAGTATGTACGAAGCGGACGGAGAAGAAATGCAGCGTGAGAATCATATTGTAGGTGCTACGCTCAAAGGAATGCAGGGATTGGTGATTCCTACACGTGAACACCTTTACCAGTTTATGGATGCCATGGCAGGAGGAGCATACGGTGGTTATCTGGAAGGAATTGTAGACACTTGGGTGATGAAATTCTCTACTTTCAATCCCGAACAGGGATGGCTCAAATCCCCGTTTGCCGATCCGATTAAAGACATGTACCCGCAGTACCGCGATATGATGAACAAGACGGATGACCCTGTGGCATTAGCTTTCGGTAAAATTCTCCGGGTGTGTATCATGCATCGTGTGACGGACATTTACGGTCCGATTCCTTATTCGAAGATGATGGATAATGATAATTCGGGTGAAGACCTGGCTGTCCCTTACGATTCGCAGGAGCAGGTATATACACAGATGCTGAAAGAACTGGAAGAAGCGGATAAAGTGTTGGAGGAAAACAAAGACCTGTCGTCCGAGGCTTTCCGCAAACTGGAAGACTTGTATTACGGAAACATTTCCAAATGGCGTAAGTTTGTACATTCCATGCAACTTCGCATTGCCATGCGTATGAGCTATGTCAATCCTACCGAGGCGCAACGTATTGCGCAGAAGGCTGTGGAAGCGGGAGTGATTGAATCGAATGAGGACAACGCCATGCTTCATGTGGCGGAGAACCGTTCGGAGTTGCTGTTTAATAACTGGAATGACTACCGTATTAGTGCCGATTTAGTTTCTATTATGAAAGGTTATGAAGATCCGCGTTTGGATAAGATGTTTGTCAAAGGTGTGCAGACAGTCGATCAGGATGGCGAGAAAGTCGATGTATACGATTATTACGGTGTACGTATCGGCATATTTACCCAGAAGAAAGACGACATGATTAATCTTTACTCAAAGCAGGTGATTTCCAGCACCGACCCTTATCTCTGGATGAATGCGGCGGAGGTGACTTTCCTTCGTGCCGAGGGCGCGTTGCGTGGTTGGAATATGGGAGGCGATGCGCAGGCATTGTATGAAAAGGCTATTGCCCTTTCATTCGAAGAGCGTGGCGGAGCCACCGGAGCAGACCAATATGTGAAGGATGCGGAGAAAAAGCCTATAGACTATGTGAACCCGATGGACGGGGCTGATATTAAGTATAGCCATCCGGCGGTAAGTACCATTACGATTGCCTGGGAACCAGGAGCGGAGTATTTCGAGCGGAATCTGGAGCGTATCATTACTCAAAAATGGATTGCAATATTTCCGCTGGGGCTGGAAGCATGGGCGGAACATCGTCGTACGGGCTATCCGAAATTGTTGCCTGCCGTGGAGAATAAAGACCCCAACAATAGTGTAAATGTAACAATCGGTCCCCGTCGTTTGCCTTTCCCGGCCGATGAATATACAGGGAATCCGAAATACATCGATCAAGCTGTAGAAATGCTGAATGGTCCCGATGCCGCAGGAACTAAACTTTGGTGGGATAAGAAAGACCATTCCATTGAGAATAGTCAATCCTCAAACTAGAACGAACCTTTAAATCAATGAGATTATGAAATATAAATCAATCTTTAAGTTATGCCTACTGACTACTTTCTTGTCGGTTGCCACCATCAGTTGCGACGACTGGACGGAAATGGAAATACATGATAGTCAGGTGAATGGATTTAAGGAACAGAATCCGCAAGAATATGCGGCATATACGCAGAATCTTCGTGCATATAAGGCAACGAAACACGCTGTCGTTTATGCCCGGTTGGATAATGCTCCGGAAGTATCTACCGGTGAGAAGGACTTTCTCCGTGCGTTGCCGGACAGTATCGATATAGTGACGATGCGTAATGCCGACCGTCTGTCCAAATATGACCGGGAAGATATGAAGTTGGTGCGTGAGGATTATGGGACGAAAGTGCTTTACTATATAGATTGTACGGCTAAAGATAAACTGAATACCTCTATAACCTCTGCTGTTGAGGCAGTGCGTGCAGGGACATTTGACGGGATTGCCCTCGGTTCGGAAGGCTCTGCGGTAGACGTCTCGGCGTTAAAGCCGCTGCTGGATGCTTTGGGACAGACACCGTGTCTGTTAGTTTTTGAAGGTACCCCTTCCTTGTTGCCGGAAGCGCAGCGCAGCCTTTTCAACTATTTCGTACTTGATATTTCCGGTGCATCCGATGAATATGATATAGAAACTTCCGTATTCTATGCCACCAGATATGGCAAGGCCGCTCCGGATCGCCTGCTGTTGGCTGTCACTCCTGACGGTACATTGACCGACTATAACGGAGTGACGCGCAATGCCATCGCCGGAGCTGCTTACGGTGCTCTCAATATGGAAACACCATTGGGAGGTATTGCTATTTACAATATCTCTGCCGATTACTACGATACTGATATTATTTATAAACAGACCCGTGGAGGTATTCAATTCCTGAATCCTGCTTCGGCTCACTAAACGATGTAAGCTATGAGAATACATAAACTTTATCAGTGCTTTGCAACCGCAGTTTTGTTATTTCTGCCGGTTGCCTGTGATAATACGGATTACAGCGAAAAGTCACCGTTTGACAATTCGGCATACTTGAATGTAGCTGCCAGTAAAAATACGGAGGCTTTCACTTTTAATCGTAAGGTGACAAGCCAAACGAAAGTCTTTAACGTGAACTTGACTTATCCGTCGGGGAATGACGTGAAGGTCAGTCTAAAGGTAGACCCTTCAATGATTAGCACCTATAATGCAAAGAATGATACTCACTATGAAGCACTTCCCGAAGCATATTATCAGCTGTCGACAGACGCGGTGACTATTCCGGCAGGGAAGACTACCTCCGAAGAAGTACACATCAAGTTTTTGAAACTCGATGAACTGGAGATTGATGCTACCTATCTTTGCCCTCTTTCTATTGGAGGAGCCGAAGGGGCAGGCATCATGAACGGTTCACGCACAATGTATTACCTCGTGCGTCGTTCCAGTGCCATCACTACGGCAATGAACCTGAAGAACGTGTATGTTGCCGTTCCGGGATTCGACAAGGGAAGCCCTACCGCAGATGTAGTGAATAATCTGACAGCTATTACAATGGAAGCAATCATACGGATTAACCAGTTTGATGATGAAACAGATATTTCCTCCATAATGGGTATCGAGCAGTATTTGTGTGTGCGTTTGGGAGATACGAGCTTTCCTCGTCAGCAGTTGCAGGTTCAGACCCCTGTGGGTAAATTTCCTACTGCCGACAAAAAACTCCAACTTCAAGCGGGAGAGTGGTATCACATCGCATTGACGTGGGATTTGAATACGCAGGTGATTGCTTTCTATGTGAACGGAAAATTGCAAAGCAGAGAAGAAGGACACGGCAAGAGCGATGTAACAACCATTAGTTTGGGGGATAAACTGGCGGATGATGACACAGGTAATGGTGGTGACTTTAATTTCTATTTCGGACGTTCGTACGGACAATCTCATGATATAAGTCGTCAGTTAAACGGTGATATTTGTGAAGCCCGTATATGGAGCGTGGCACGTACCGAACAGCAAATCTATGAGAATATGTATAATTTCGATGACCCGGCAGCCGAATCTGATTTACAGGCTTACTGGAAATTTGATGAAGGCACCGGAAATACGATTATAGACCGGACCGGACACCATAATGATGCGAAGATGATTCCATACTTTACGAATGACACCTATACACAGCCACGTCCGAAAACGGAAGCAGAGTTATGGCCCAGTGGTGTGGAAGTGCCTATAATGAATAAATAAGTCAAAGTGGTTATAAACTAAAAACGAATGACGATATGAAACGAATATTAAAATATATCTGGCTTTGGGGCTTGCTGTCTTTATGCGTTTCTTCTTGTGAGGAAGAAGCAACTGTAATCAATCCTGATGTTTCGCATGATAAACCGACCGAAGTGGTTATAGGTGATTCACCAAGATTGTGCAGCGAGTTGCAGACAGATAATCAACAGGTGTTCCTTATAGTTACTGATAAAGAGAATGAGGTCGTAACAGACCAAGTGTCTGTTGTACTGAAAGAAGCCGCTACGGGAACGAAGAATTTGACAGTGGTGGTAGATAAAGATTTCGATGTGGAAGCTTTCCAATTAGCATATACCAACTCGAATTACACATTGTTGCCGGATAATGCTTATGAGTTGGGCAATGGTGGTAGTCTGACAATTGCTGCCGGAGCTATGCAATCGGGTAAGATGACTTTAATTCTTAAAGGATGGATGTTACCGGTTCCAAGTAATTCTAATTTAGGAGCTTCTCAGTATCTACTCCCTCTTAAAATTAAGGAAGATGGTAAATATCAAACGTTGCTTTATCGTATCAATTGGACCAATGGAAAGCATCGTTTGACTTCATCTGTGAAAGGATATACTTGTATAGGATATGTTGACACTGAAAAGATGAGTCCTTTGGTAAGTTCTGTGTATTGGTTGCAAGAAAATTCTATGGATGAATCAAATAAATATTCTCAACTTTTAGATGTTGTAAATCTACTAAGGGCTACTGTTGATGGAGGAGGTAAACTGAATTTGAATGCAGACATAAGTCATGTGCTGAAAAATGCGGATAAATATATTCGCCCGTTGAAATTAATGGGTATGAAAGTTTGTCTGACTGTGAAGAATAGTTCGACTATAGGCTTTTGCCATCTGACAGATGGTGAGATTGAGAATTTTGTAGCACAAGTCAAAAACGTAGTGGAGTTGTACGAGCTGGATGGTATTGATCTTTGGGATGACAGTGATGAATATGGTGCAGATGGTATAAAGAATACTAGTACCTATCCTAAATTAATAAAAGCTTTACGTGAGGCATTATCCAAGGAAACAATGTTAACGGTTGCTGATAAAGGGGAAGCGACTGCCCTCTTTTTTGATAAAGAAAAGTGTGGTGGTATAGAGGTTGGAAAATATATTGATTATGCTTACACAGGTTATATAAACCAATACTCTCTTCCTTTTTGGACGGAGTTTGAAATACCTGAAGCTGAATGGATGATTTGTGGACGAAAACCGTTTGCTGGATTGGAAAAAAGTGATTTTGTTTGTTTTACACGGGACTTTACGAAATTTTATCTTGAGTATTATGCGGCTGATATGAATTTTATGTCTTTCGCTATGGATATGGGGACAGGCGATGTTCCGGGAAAGTCTGTTTTTAATGAAAGCAAGGGGTATATCGTTTATGATATACCTGATAATGTGCGGGGAATGGAGATGCTCACAATAGGAGTTACGACTGATATGCAAATGATGATTGATCCTAATTTTGAAACTCAAGTACTTAAAAATCCTCACGAGGCTGGTGCAGTTGGAAATGATGTTGATAATACTTATTTCCGTAAAGACTGGTAACAGCTTAAGATGCTAATTCTCCATATTGAGAATCCATAAACCTTTTCTGGTGGCTATTATTTATTCTTTTGATAATAAAGTAGTATATCAGAATTCGTAATCAAACAGTTATCAGTCATCTCGGACTGGCTGATGTCGAATCTGTCCGTAGTTTATAGTTGAATACAACAAAATAACTTTTTTACTAATAAATTGAATCATGAAGAATGTATTGAAAATCTGGTTAGTCGACAACACTGTAACCGTCGACAACAAAGACGATAAGATCGGTCAGCTCGAATCGTCCGGTAATCTTTCGTTGAAGGACATCCTCGACGAGATGCACAAGGAAGACACCGGGCTCCGTCCCGAAACCATCGAGCACGTCGTGAAGCTCTACAACCGTGTTGTGAGCGATCTCATCCTTAGCGGATATAGTGTCAACACCGGTCTTTACCACGCCGTAGCGCAACTCCGCGGTGTTATCGATGGCGGAAAATGGAATCCCGAGAAGAACTCCGTCTACGTCTCCTTCACCCAAGACAAAGAACTGCGTGAAGCTATCGCCCAAACCTCTATCAGTATTTTGGGCGAACGCCAAAGCGTGATGTACGTTGCCGGATTCTCACCTGCCACCGCCACTGCAGGCCGTCCGTTCACGGTCAATGGCCGTATGTTGAAAATTGCAGGTACGGATTCTTCCGTCGGCATCACTATCACCGACAGCAAAGAACAAACCACACCTGTCGACCTCAATATGTTGGCCGTCAACAACCCGTCACAACTCACATTCATTGTTCCTGCCGGTCTGGCCGATGGCGAATATACCCTCACCGTCACTACACAGTATGCAGGAAGCACGCTCCTGAAGACACCCCGAACCGCTATCGCTACTTTCTACGTCGGCACGAAACCCGATGCAGGAGGCGGCTCCGGTTCCGGTGGTAGCGAAGGCGGCGGAGGAGAGGCGCCCGATCCTGCGGCATAAATGTTCTCTTGGCCTGGCGGAGCAATGTCCCGCCAGGTTTATGCAGAGAGGCTGCATAGCTCTATACACGCATCATGTATAGAGTTGTGCAGCCTTCGTGTATAGGGCTATACATGATAAATGCATAACTTTGATCTTTTTCTCTGTTTTGCCCTCTTTTTCATCAAAGACTTATGTATATAGCCATAATTGAGCTTGGTATTTATTTATCTTTTTCGCATTATCTTTTTTATGGTACTAATTTATTAGTACTTTTGTCTTTACCGAAAGAAAAGATCAACGATTATGGCAAGAATAACGATTCCATACGCAGTGGCCGACTTCGCAGAAATGCGTGAACGTGGCTTTTATTATGTTGATAAGACAAATTACATTCCGGGGCTTGAAGACTATAATGCTCCCATCTTTCTCCGTCCCCGTCGTTTCGGGAAAAGTCTGCTCATCTCCATGTTGGCCCACTACTACGACCGTACGAAAGCGAATCGTTTTGAAGAACTTTTTGGCGACACCTGGATTGGCGAACATCCTACGGAAGAACATAATCAATATTTGGTGATTCGTTATGACTTCTCGGCTATGGTGATGGCGGATGATATGGAAGGGGTGGTACAGAACTTCAATGACCTGAATTGTGGACCCGTGGAAGTTACGGTAGAACATAACCGAGACCTGTTTGGTGATTTTCAGTTTACAACTCGAGGAAATGCTGTGCAGATGTTGGAGGAACTTTTGGGTTATATCAGCTCACATGGATTGCCTAAAGCATATATATTGATTGACGAATACGATAACTTCACCAATCAACTGCTTACTTCCTATAATGACTCACTTTATGAGGAAGTAACCACTAGTGATAGTTTTCTTCTCACCTTTTTTAAAGTTATCAAAGCGGGTATCGGCGAAGGCACGATTCGCACTTGTTTCTGCACAGGCGTATTGCCTGTCATCATGGACGACCTGACCAGCGGGTACAACATTGCGGAAATCCTCACATTCAAACCCGTTTTTTTGAATATGCTCGGCTTCACCTATGAAGAAACGAAAACATACTTGCGCTATGTACTTGATAAATATGCTCCCGGTGCAAGCGAAGAACGTTTCGAGGAAATCTGGCAGCTTATTGTGAACAACTACGACGGTTATCGTTTTAGCCCTGTCGGTGAACGTCTTTTTAACTCCACTATCTTAACTTATTTTTTTAAGAAATTTGCCGCTAATGCCGGAAGTATTCCCTCCGAACTGATCGATGAGAACCTGCGTACGGACATCAACTGGATTCGCCGCCTGACTCTTTCGCAGAACAACGCCAAAGAGATGCTCGATGCCCTGGTGATAGGCGGTGAATTGTCATACAACGTCAGAGATCTGTCCGGCAAATTCAACAAGAAGAAATTTTTTGAGAAAGAATTCTATCCCGTCAGCCTGTTCTACTTAGGTATGACTACCCTGAAGAGTGCATACCGCATGGTGCTCCCCAACATGACCATGCGCAGCATCTACATGGATTATTACAACCAACTGAACAAGATCGAAGGTAACGCCAGTCGTTACGTCCCGGTTTATGAACTTTATGATTCCAATCGTAGTTTTGAACCCCTTGTGCAGAACTATTTCGAGCAATATCTGGGACAATTCCCCGCACAGGTTTTCGATAAGATCAACGAGAACTTTATCCGTTGTTCTTTCTACGAGCTTGTCTCCCGCTATTTGAGCCATTGTTACACTTTTGCCATCGAACAAAATAACTCCGTCGGTCGTTCGGATTTTGAAATGATCGGCATCCCCGGCACGGATTATTACACGGACGATCGCGTGGTGGAATTTAAATACTATCGTTCCAAAGATGCCGACCGTATGCTTGCGCTCACCGAACCGCTGGTAGAACACGTAGAGCAAGTGAAAGGTTATGCCGCAGATACAAAAAGAAAATTCCCCAATTACCATGTTCGTTCGTACATTGTGTATATCTGTGCCAACAAAGGGTGGAAGTGTTGGGAGGTTTAATATGAATCATTTGTAGATAAATATGAGGAAGAAGTAATTATACTCTCTTATTCCTCGGGTAGCCATCGACTGACATTTCGTGTGTCAGTACTGAATTCTATTCCAACCTTTTTGACTTCCCGTTCATCTGCCTGATAAGGGATAAGATACCCTTTATCTTCGATTTGCTGTAATGCTTGCTCGGCTGTGCCATTTAGTTTGAATTCGAATACATAAATATACTTCGGTGTTTTGACAACTGCATCAGCCCGTCCTTTTGCACTGCGTACTTCTGCTTGTGTGAACTGTCCCATGAGTTTGAATATCAGATAGAAAACAGTCTGGTAATGCCGCTCTGTCTGGTCATTCAGTTCGTAAGGTATATCGGCAAAGAAGGCTTGAAGGCGGGTTAGAAAAGCATTGATATTGCCACTTTCCAACTCATGGACAAATTTGCCAATATAGAAATCTTGCTCATTATCGGGAATATTAGAGTAGAATGGCAGAAGGAAATTCATAAAGCCATATCTCACTTCATCATTGGGAAAAGCAAGTTGATAAGTCTTGAAACGAGGGTCGTATTCTTTAATCGTCAGATACCCGCTTTGATAAATCAGCGGAATAGGATTCCTGCTTTCTGCCCGGTACTCGTTGAATGACGCTGCGTTTGCTTCCACTCCGTCAATGAGCGTTCGCAGGTCATAGTTGCTATCCATCAGCATCTTGACAAGGAAAGTAGGAGTGCCTGTCTGAAACCAGTAATTCTCAAATTTATATCCATCGAACACATTTAATACACTGAACGGATTGAACATGCCTTCTGCATATTCACAGAAATGATACCCGTCGTAAAGTGAGGTCATCTTATGGATTGTATCTTCTGGTGTCATCCGGTTGTATGAGGCCAGCTTATCCAATTCCGGAGTGAATGTATCTATCAGTTCCTGCCTGGTGATGCCGCAAATGGTGGCATAAGGCGGTTTCATGCTGATATCATTCAGTTGATTCAAATCACTGAATACACTGACTTGTGAGAATTTGGTAACACCTGTCAGAAATACGAAACGCAGATAGCGGTCAGCACTTTTCAATACTCCATAGAATGCTTTTAGCATTTTGCGGTATTCTTCAAACAAGGGCAGATTATCCAGAGCTTGCAAAAGAGGTTTGTCATATTCGTCTACTAATACGACTACTTGCTTTCCGGTTTGCACACATGCGCGTTCTATAATATAGGCGAATCGTTCTTCCGGTTGTCGATCTTGCTTTTCGGTTCCGTAGATTGCTTCCCATTTTTCCAGATGTTGGTTGAGCATCGCTATCAGATCTGCCGGAGAATCATACTTGCGTGCATTCAAGTCAATATGAAAAACCGGATAGACTTGCCAGTCAACTTCCATTTGTGAGATGGCTAGTCCTTCGAATAAGTCCTTGCGTCCCAGAAAGTAAGCCTCGAAAGTGGAAATCAGCAGGCTTTTTCCGAAACGTCGGGGACGGCTAAGGAAATAGGGGATGCTTGTGGACACCATTTTTCCGACAAGGGCGGTTTTATCTACATACAGATAATTTCCTTTGCGGATTTTCTCGAAAGTTTGTATTCCGATGGGCAATTTGCGGTTTAAATCAATCATACTTGTTCTTTGTTATAAGAATTCTACTCTTGCAAAGGTAACATATTTTGTGGGATATTGTTCTTTTAGACAAATATTCGTGTAACTTTGCAAATTGATAGTTTAAAAACAAGAAGAGAAAAAATGATAGTTTGCATAGCCGAAAAGCCGTCTGTAGCACGTGATATAGCCGAAGTACTCGGCGCTCATACCAGAAAAGAAGGATATATAGAAGGAAACGGATACCAGGTGACCTGGACATTCGGGCATCTTTGTACCCTGAAGGAGCCACATGAATACACCCCTAACTGGAAATCATGGAGCTTGAGCAGTCTGCCGATGATTCCGCCACGTTTCGGTATCAAGCTGATTGGGCATGATCCGGGTATTGAGAAGCAGTTTCATGTGATAGAGTGGCTGATGCAGAATGCGGATGAAATCATCAATTGCGGTGATGCCGGGCAGGAGGGAGAATTGATTCAGCGCTGGGTGATGCAAAAAGCTGGCGCACGCTGTCCGGTGAAGCGCCTGTGGATTTCTTCGTTGACGGAAGAAGCTATTCGTGAAGGATTCTCGAAACTGAAAGACCAAGCTGAATTTCAATCACTTTACGAAGCCGGTCTTTCCCGTGCGATGGGTGATTGGCTGTTGGGAATGAACGCTACCCGTCTTTATACCCTTAAATACGGTCAAAACAAACAGGTGCTCTCTATCGGTCGTGTACAGACACCGACGCTGGCATTGATTGTCAACCGTCAATTGGAGATAGCCAATTTTGAACCCAAACAATATTGGGAACTGAAAACAAACTATCGTAATACCACTTTCTCTGCACTCATTCGCAAAAGTGATGAAGAAATTGCCGCGGAAGAGGAAAAGAACGGCGGAAAAAAGAAAATAGATAACCCGGGCATCGACCCTATTGCCAACCGGGAAGAAGGCGAAGCATTGGTAGAACGTATTAAAGACCTACCTTTTGTAGTCACCAATGTCGGCAAGAAAGACGGGAAGGAATACGCTCCACGTTTGTTCGATTTGACTTCCCTTCAGGTAGAATGTAACAAGAAATTCGCTTATTCAGCCGATGAAACACTGAAACTGATCCAGTCTCTTTATGAGAAGAAAGTGGCTACCTATCCGCGTGTGGATACCACTTTCTTGAGCGATGATATTTATCCGAAATGTCCTGCTATCCTGAAAGGACTCCGTGATTACGAAGTCTTGACAGCTCCGTTAGCTGGCACTACACTTCTTAAATCAAAAAAGGTATTTGACAACTCGAAAGTGACGGATCACCATGCCATTATCCCAACCGGAGTCTATGCTCAAAACTTGACGGATATGGAACGTCGTGTCTACGACTTGATAGCCCGTCGTTTTATAGCCGTGTTCTATCCGGACTGTAAAATTTCTACTACCACCGTAATGGGAGAAGTGGATAAGATAGAGTTTCGGGTAACCGGAAAACAAATTCTGGAACCGGGATGGCGTGTCGTGTTTGCCAAGGAAGTAAAAGACCCTACTGAAGAAAAAGAGGAAGAGGATGAAAATGTACTTCCTGCTTTTGTGAAGGGTGAAAGTGGTCCTCATATTCCGGACCTGAATGAAAAATGGACACAGCCGCCCAGACCTTATACTGAAGCAACCTTGCTTCGTGCAATGGAAACAGCCGGAAAACTGGTGGACAATGATGAACTTCGCGATGCTTTGAAAGAGAATGGTATCGGTCGTCCGTCTACCCGTGCTGCAATCATTGAGACGTTGTTCAAGCGAAATTATATCCGTAAGGAAAGAAAGAACCTGATTGCCACCCCGACAGGAGTGGAGTTGGTGCAGCTTATTCACGAAGAATTATTGAAATCGGCAGAATTGACAGGTATTTGGGAAAAGAAGTTGCGTGAGATTGAAAAGAAAACATACGATGCCCGCCAGTTCCTCGAAGAACTAAAGCAGATGGTTTCAGAGATCGTAATGAGTGTACTTTCTGATAATACGAATCGACGCATAACTATTCAGGACGCAGTTGCCGCAAAAGCCGAAGAGAAAGAGAAGAAAGAACCTAAAAAGCGTGAACGAAAACCGAGTACACCGAAAGAAAAGAAACCAAAAGCGGAAAAAACGACGAATGAAGTGAAGACTGATTCGCCCGGTTCTCCTGCTCCGGTGGCCATGGCAGCTTCAACTCCTTCTGCGGCAGGTGAGGTAGATGCGTTTGTAGGTCAACCCTGTCCACTTTGTGGTAAAGGAACCATCATTAAAGGGAAGACTGCTTACGGGTGTTCGGAATGGAAAAATGGATGTACTTTCCGGAAGAATTTCTAATTTTCTGCACAGTAACGAGGTAAAGTGTATGGCTGAAATAGTTTAGTGGAAAACTACTTGATTTATAGAAAAATACACTATATTTGTACATAAATCTATATGGACTACTATGAACCGTTTTGCAAACTACTACAAGAAGATATTCTCGCAAGAGTATATAGATCGCACCATTTCGGGCGGTATCAAGTCACAGCTCACCTTGCTACTCGTTACCATTGCTACGGCGCTGGCTATCTTTTTTATTATCGCGATGCTCTTTTCCATCCAATTGCATGGACACGAGGAATGGGGAGAAAGGCTCTGGGCAGTGTACAACAACTTTGTCGATCCCGGTAACCAAATAGAAGAGACTGCCTGGCCTAACAGGATATTAGTGGGGCTTATCAGCATTTCGGGATCCGTTTTACTGGGCGGTGTGCTCATCTCTACTATCTCTAATATTATAGAGCGGCGTGTGGGAGTGGTATACGCGGGGCGAATGACCTACCGTAATATAAAAAATCATTATGTACTGATCGGATTCAACGAATTGTCTATCAATATGATACGTGAACTGTATGACGAATGTCCTTCGGCACGTATTTTGCTGATGAGCGGTATGGAGTCGGCAACGGTGCGGCATCGTATACAGTCGGCCCTGCCTGTTGAAGTTGAGCGACAAGTGCTTGTTTACTTTGGCAACATTGAGTCGATCGAAGAACTTCAGCGGTTGAACATAGAGAGTGCTATTGAAGTATATGTGCTGGGTGATGAAGAACGTTACGGGCGCGATGCTAAAAATATAGCTATTGTGCACTTGGTAAGTACTCTGCGTGGTAAATGTTATGATGGTAAGATGATGCCTGTGTATGTACAGTTTGATAGCATCCCTTCGTATTCTAACATACAGAAAATGAATCTGCCGCCCGAAGTCTTTTGTATAGAAGGCAAGCCTAATATTTTCTTTCGGCCCTTTAATCTCCATGAAAACTTGGCCCGGCAGCTATGGAGCCTTTATGGAGCTGATTGTGAAAGGCGTTATGATCCGCTGGATTATCGCCCCATAAGCATTACACAACAACCTGATGGAAGTTGGAGTGCTACCAGTCAAGACTATGTGCATCTGGTTATCGTGGGATTCAACCGAGTGGGACGTTCGTTGCTACTCGAAGCATTGCGTATCTGCCATTATGCCAATTATGATGACCGTCTGCCTGCAGATGAACGTATACGTACCCGTATCACTTTAGTGGATCGCGAGATGGAGGCACAGAAAGACTACTTCAAAGCTCAATTTCCCTATATAGAGAGCCAAATAGATGATATTGAGGTGGAATATTGCCATGACGATATTTGCAGTACTGCTATGCGTACCCGCCTGCAGCAGTGGGCACAAAATAAGCATTGTATGCTTACAGTGGCCATTTGTGTGCATGATCCTGATTTGAGTCTTTCATTAGGACTCAACTTACCACATGAAGTTTATCAGTATCAGTGTCGTGTGCTAATCCGTCAGGAGTTTAATAATGATTTGTCGTCGATGGTGGACGACGAGAAGGGACGCTATCGCTATGTCAAGGTGTTTGGTATGGTAGACAGGGGAATAAAGAAAAACATCTTGCAAGATAAACTGGCTTTGTATGTGAACTACTTATACGATTGTTGTTATGCTGATGAAAGCCTCAAACAAAAAGAGGTATTGAAGAAGATGTATGAATCCTATGGTAACCATTCTGCCGACTTTATTTTGATGAACCACCAGGCGCAGTATTTGTGGAATAAACTAAGCGAACCACTACGTTGGGCTAATCGCTATCAGCTGGATGCCTATAGTGTATTTTGTCGCACACTGGGCTACGGCATCAGACGGAGTGACCACTCACCGGCACACATATCCGAATCTATGTTCAATGAAGATCTGCCAGCTCAAGTTTTGTATCTGTTAGTACGCATGGAGAAGTACCGATGGAATGCCGAGCGTACGGTGGCCGGCTGGAGACGTGCTAAGGTGAAGGATAAGGTATTTTTGCAACATCCTCTTATTATGCCTTTCAGCGAATTACTACAAAAGTATCCCGAGGAGGTAGAGAAGGATGCTGATGTAATTTATAATCTGCCCTACATACTGGCATTGGGAGGATATGAGCTTTATAGATTGGCCGATTAATAAGCCGACTTAACATTTATACATAAGTTAGAGAGACACTACTAACCGCAACCCGTAATCAATATCCCACCGTTGTGGGGTCACTCCATAACGGCTGGTGACTTTACAGTATTTCTCGAAGGTGTAATAACTGCCTCCGCGTAATACTTTATGCATATCCTTTTTATTTATTTAATATCTATCGCTAGAAATGAGTTCTGCGATGATAACTATCATGCGTCGAAAACCAAAAACTTCCTCATTCACTGAATAAATTCTTTTTTTTCATTAAAATCATCTTTCTTGTAGGCAATAATCGTGGCATATTTGTTATTTATAAAATGAGAGTATCAATTATTTAAATAGAAAGAATATGAAGAAAAGATTAGTAGGAGTTGCATTGGTGTTGGCTGCCGTCTCTTTGGGGAGTATACAGCCTGTGGAAGCATGTACGCGTGCAGTATACATAGGTCCTGATCAGATGGTGATAACGGGGCGTACCATGGACTGGAAAGAAGATATCATGACGAATATCTATGTGTTTCCACGTGGTATTCAGCGTGCGGGACATAACAAGGATAAAACGGTGAACTGGACTGCCAAATACGGAAGTGTAATTGCCACAGGATATGATATTGGTACTTGCGATGGAATGAACGAGAAAGGATTGGTGGCGAGTCTGCTTTTCTTACCGGAATCTATTTACTCTCTTCCCGGTGATACCCGTCCGGCAATGGGAATCAGCATTTGGACACAGTATGTGCTTGATAACTTTGCTACGGTACGCGAAGCCGTGGATGAACTGAAAAAAGAGACTTTCCGGATTGATGCTCCCCGTATGCCGAATGGGGGACCGGAATCTACCTTGCATCTGGCTATAACCGATGAAACTGGGAATACGGCTGTATTGGAATATTTGGATGGAAAATTAAGTATTCACGAAGGGAAAGAATACCGGGTGATGACAAATTCTCCCCGATATGACTATCAATTGGCTATTAATGATTATTGGAAAGAAATTGGTGGCTTACAGATGCTACCGGGAACAAATCGTGCGAGTGACCGCTTTGTCAGGGCTTCTTTCTACATTCATGCCATTCCGCAAACTGCTGATGCAAAAATTGCAGTTCCCAGTGTATTGAGTGTGATGCGTAATGTTTCTGTACCATTTGGTATTAACACGCCGGAGAAGCCTTATATTTCTTCTACCCGTTGGCGTTCCGTTTCCGATCAGAAGAATAAAGTGTATTATTTCGAATCTACTTTGACACCGAATATGTTTTGGCTGGACTTGAAGAAAATAGATTTTAGTCCGAAAGCAGGGATTAAGAAATTGTCTCTGACAAAGGGAGAGATTTATGCAGGTGATGCAGTGAAGGATTTGAAAGACAGTCAATCGTTTACTTTCCTTTTCCAGACTCCGGTCATGTAATTTGTTGGTATCTGTAAATATATAAAAAGAGCGGTGGACAGGTTTGTAATCAAACACTTGTCCATCGCTCTTTTTTATATACCGTTTATAATTAGACTTTTTGTCTGTCCGCTTTATCGTCTGGCGTATTCTTGATGAAATTCAATGACTGCCTCTATCCCTTTACGGAAAATATCCAGTGAAAAGTTTTCGTTTGGTGAATGGATGGCGTCTGATTCCAAACCGAATCCCATCAATACAGTTTTGATTCCCAATACTTGTTCAAAAGTAGAAATGATAGGAATACTACCACCACGGCGTACTGCCAGCGGTTTCTTTCCGAAAGCAATTTCAAAGCCTTTTTCGGCAGCCTGATAAGCAGAAAGCGAAATCGGGCATACGTATCCTTGTCCTCCATGCATCGGAGTCACTTTCACCTGAACAGTTTCCGGAGCAATGCTTGAAATATACTCTGCAAACATCTGCGAAATCTTATGATGATCCTGATGCGGAACTAACCGGCAGGAAACTTTGGCATACGCCTTTGAAGGAAGTACGGTTTTAGAACCTTCTCCCGTATATCCGCCCCAAATGCCACATACGTCAAAAGACGGACGACAGCTGTTACGTTCCAATGTGCTGTATCCTTTTTCTCCGAAAAGCTTTTTTACGCCGATTGCTTCTTTGTATTTCTTTTCGTCAAAAGGAATATGCGCAATCATTTCCCGTTCGGCTTGCGGAACTTCTTCCACATCGTCATAGAATCCGGGAACGGTAATCCGTCCGTCGGCATCCGTCACCTTGCTGATAATCTGGCAAAGTGTGTTGATGGGATTAGCCACCGCACCACCGAAATGTCCGGAGTGTAAATCACGGTTCGGCCCAGTCACTTCTATTTCCCAATAAGCCAGTCCGCGAAGACCAGTCGTTAAAGACGGAAGTTCAGCTCCCAGCATACTCGTATCCGAGACAAGGATGACATCTGCCTTCAGCAACTCTTTGTGCTCTTCGCAGAAAGCTTCCAGGCTGGGTGAGCCTATTTCTTCTTCACCTTCGAAGATGAATTTTACATTATTCTTCAGCAATCCGTTTTTGACGAGATACTCGAACGCTTTCACCTGGATGAATGATTGTCCTTTGTCGTCATCTGCTCCACGCGCCCAGATATATCCGTTCCGTATTTCCGGTTCAAATGGTTGGCTCTTCCAAAGTTCCAGCGGTTCGGCCGGCATTACATCGTAATGAGCATAAACCAATACGGTCTTTGCGTCCGGGTCGACCATCTTTTGAGCGAAAACAATCGGATTGCCCTTTGAGGGCATCACCAATGCTTCATCTGCTCCAGCTTCAAGTAACAACTGCGCCCAGCGTTCTGCACAAGCCAGCATATCATCGTGATGCTCCGGCAGAGCACTGATACTGGGGATACGGATGAGGCTGAACAGGTCATTCATCATTTCCGGTTCGTGCGCTATTATGTATTTCTGAATTTCGTTCATTACAGTTGCGTTGTTTTATCCAGTAAGTAATAATCAAGTATAGTCATGGCGGCCATTGCTTCTACGATAGGCACGGCACGGGGCAGTACACAAGCGTCATGGCGTCCGCGTGCTTTCAGGGTGGTGTCGATTCCATCAATGTTGACGGTTTCCTGTTCCATCAGCAACGTTGCAATCGGTTTGAATACTACACGGAAATAAATATCCTGACCATTACTCAATCCTCCCTGGATACCTCCGGAGTGGTTGGTATGTGTCTCGATGCGTCCGTTGTTATTATAGAAAACATCGTTCTGTTCGGAACCTTTCATTTTCAGCCCCTTGAATCCTTCGCCGTATTCGAATGCTTTGGCAGCATTGATGCTTAACATGGCGTTGCCCAAGGCAGCATGGAGTTTGCCGAAAACAGGTTGTCCAAGTCCGATGGGGCATCCTTTGATGACGCAGGTCAGTGTGCCACCGATGGTGTCGCCTTCTCCTTTCACCTTATATATAAGGTCTGCCATTTCTTTTGCTTTTTCCGGGTCCGGACAACGTACATCGTTTGTTTCTATCAAATCGAGGTCGTAATCCGAGTAAGTACCCTCCAATTTGATAGGACCTACCTGTGAAGTATAGGCAGTGATATTGATACCCAGTTGACGAAGTGCTAACTTAGCCAATGCACCGGCTACTACGCGCGAAATCGTTTCGCGTGCGGAAGAACGTCCGCCGCCACGGTGGTCACGGATTCCGTACTTCACTGTGTACGTGTAATCAGCGTGTGAAGGACGATATACATTTTTCAGATTGTTGTAGTCATTGGAGTGTTGGTTTTCATTCCAAACGATAAAACCAATAGGGCATCCGGTGGATTTCCCTTCAAAAATACCTGAAAGAAACTCAACTTTATCAGCTTCTTTACGTGCAGTGGTAAGAATGGATTGTCCCGGACGGCGACGATTAAGTTCTTGTTGTACGAATTCTTCGTCGATGACAATTCCTGCCGGAAATCCGTCAATCACTCCTCCAACTCCTTTTCCATGAGACTCACCGAAACTTGTGAGCCGAAAGATATTGCCAAATGAATTAAACATAGTTGTGGCTTTTTTAAAATTACTATATGCAAATATAACAAAGTTTTCGATAAGAAAGTTGTGAACTCGAAATATCTTCGAAAAAGGAAGCATATTGAACCTTTTTTCTTCTTTTTAGTTTATAAGGGACGAAATTTATTATAATAACTAAACCAAAGACGTATGAAAAAGAATCTATTGTATTTATTGGCATTGGTCTGCTCTCTTACTTTCTTTGCTGCTTGTAGCAGTGACGATGACGACAGTGATAACAAGAATAATGGGAATCCTCCTGAAGAGGAAGCTGCGATAACGGCTCCGGATGTAGTCGGAACGTATTGGGGAAATCTGGATATATCCATGATACCGGATGGTTCTGACCAAGAAATTGTCATAGGAGATGGAATAGAGAAGTTTATCACCCTCTCGCAGGTCAGCAATACGGAGGTGAAGATTGAACTGAAGGAGTTTGAATTGTTCATCAATCAACAGATTCTGAAGTTTGGAGATATTGTTGTTGATAAGTGTGAAGTGAAGAAAGGGGAAGGTGTGTCTACATTTACCGGACAGCAAGACCTTACGTTTGAGGGAAATGCCGCTGCTTTGGGTACCTGTCCTGTAACTGTTACGGGAACGGTAGAAGATGGAAATGCAGACATGGCCATTAACGTGAAAGTGCCTACATTGCAACAGACTGTAAAAGTGACCTATTCTGGAGTGAAACAGGTGGCGGAGTCTGGTGGAAATTAATTCCTTGTTCACCACAGATTACACAGATTAACACAGATTATTTATATTGATAGTCTATGACTTATAAATCAATCTGTGTTAATCTGTGTAATCTGTGGTGAGACTTAAAATGCGTACCCAAAACCTATATTCAAATAGATAGGATACATTGCAAAAGTGATTGTATTAAAATCGCTTTTAAATATATCGTTCAATCCCCAGGTGAGATCAGCATACACATTGAGGTGCTTGAAAGCTCGCCATCCGGCTCCCACCTGTAATCCCCACTGGAAATGTCTCAAGTCGTCCGAGAAATCGTAGGTTGCAATTTTGCCGTCGGTAAATTCTACTTTCGGACCGGTGGGAGCATCTTCCCGCAAATATCCTTCGTACACATGACCTGAAAATTCTCTTGAAAGCAGATACGAGAAATAAGGTCCGGCTTTGATGTTCCATCGGTTACTTAGTTTGTAGGTAGCCATTAGAGGTATAGTCAGTCCGGCGGTATGTACTTTGGTTTTCACTCCGCCCGTCCATACTCCGCTGATTCTTTCACCTCCTTGTCCGAGAATTTCCATATTGTAATTTTTTACGGTGGCTTCGGTGGTCATTGCTTTGTTTTCGAGCCGGAGTCCGACTATGATTCCGAGTTTGTTCTGAACGGCAATCCATTTGGTTACTTCGCCCCCTATGCTGATGGCCAGTGTCGGGTTATATCCGTCAATCGAACGGATTTCTACCGGAAGGGGAAGCGGGGCTGTGCCGCCAATGCTGAAACCTGCTTTGATTTCATATTCCAGTCCGTGAAGGGCGGAACGGATCAGCGTTTCATTTTGGTCTACCTGTGAATAGCCAGGGAGAGCTATTCCTATACAGGCTAATAAACTGAATATATACGGATAGATTTTCATCATTATGGTTGTTATAAAGTTATTTAATTCCGTTCGTTTGATAATGTGCACGTTTTGTGTGGGTACATTGCTTGAGTGTATTATGAGGTATTGTTATGGAAAATCCTTCATCGAAATCCCGCTAATTTTCCGAGTGATAGATTAACTCGGCCTCGTCGATCAGTAATGTACTTCCGATTGCTCCGTTAAAATGATCTCCTTCCAGACTTGAGGTAAACACAATGGCTATATTATATTTCCCATCCCTTAGCTTCTCCTTATCAATGAATTTTCCGGGGAGAGTGATGAAAGGAAGTTTAAAGTAAGTCCATTCGTTCGTTTCTTTGGCATTATTAATCCGTGCTGTTGAAACCAGGTTCGGACTGGTGAATGTATTTGTTCCGTCGAGAGTGGGAACAGATTCACTGGTTTCGTACATGATGGCATATATGTCACAGATGTCCCGTTTCCCGTTCACAGGTTTTCCTCCCTCTGTAAACTGATCTCCTGCTTTGTATTTATAATAACCAGCTAGATAAGTGGGTACATGCCGGAAAGGAAGGCCGAATTTAGTCGCTTTCAGTGGATTGCTCATTGCGTTACTCACATCGAAAGAACCGATAAACAGATTTCCTGCTGCAATAGGCATTCCTGCTAGCTGACCGAAGAATCCGGTACTGCGTGTCACTAAGGAGAGGCATTTGCCGGCTTTTCCGTCCGTTATTTGGAAAGTGGGATAATCATCGGCTGTTTTGGCTACTCCGGTCATGGCATAACCCGCATTTCCGCTGGCCCATTCCATGACGACCTTATCTCTTTCGCGTTCTACAAATATGTAGTACTTTTTTCCGCCCAGTGTATCTTCGAAATTATAGTTCGTGGCAAGTTCCGTGTCGATCACTGATACTGTATATGCTTTTTTCCAAATACCGTCGGCAGCTGTGACAGTATATTCCTGTGGGGTATTGAAATTTCGTTCTGTGCCGCTAAGTGGACTGATCGTAGCTCCTGGAGTCAATGTAAATTCAGGTTTGAGTTCTGAAATATCAGTTCCCGGACCGACAAAGATAGTTATGGAATTATTGTTAATAATAGGGCTGGTTGTCATGGCTACTCCCGGTAGTATACAACTTAATATGTCTGCTTCTGCATTGAGAGCTTCTTCGCGGATGCATGAAGAGGAAACAATAGCTAGTAGCAAATAGACAATTACGTGTTTTGCTTTCATTTTTCTATCAATTCTTTCTGTTAAAGTTTGGTATATGGGAGATTTTATAACAATATGAGATTTTATTTGTTCATTATAGAATGTTGGAAAAGAAAGAATTTCCTATTTTTGTGGAATCAAAACTTATAAGTCTATGACTGAATCAGAAAGAAGGCAAATTATAGAATTGATTAAGAAGGAGGTCATTCCGGCTATCGGATGTACGGAACCTATCGCAGTAGCGCTTTGTGTTGCTAAGGCTGCCGAAACATTGGGAGCGAAACCGGAAAAGATAGAAGTCCTGTTAAGTGCTAATATATTAAAGAATGCTATGGGAGTAGGAATTCCGGGAACGGGTATGGTCGGGCTTCCCATAGCGGTTGCTTTGGGTGCGTTGATTGGCAAATCAGATTATCAGTTGGAGGTGTTGAGGGATTGTACATCGGAAGCGGTGGAACAGGGAAAACTGTTTATCGCAGAAAAACGGATTTGTATTTCTCTAAAAGAAGATATTACGGAAAAGCTGTATATCGAAGTGATTTGTAAAACGGAAGATAAAACGGCTAAAGCCATCATTGCCGGTGGACATACTACCTTTATATATATAGCCAAAAATGAACAAACGTTGCTCGACAAGCAACAGACAGTCAGCGAGGAAGAGGAAGAGGCTTCGCCCGAACTAAACTTGCGTAAAGTATATGACTTTGCACTGACTGCTCCGCTGGATGAAATCCGTTTCATCCTTGACACAGCCCGTTTGAACAAAGCTGCTGCCGAGCAAGCCTTTAAAGGTAACTACGGACATTCTTTAGGGAAAATGCTTCGGGGAACTTATGAGCATAAAGTGATGGGGGATAGCGTGTTTTCTCATATCCTTTCTTATACGTCGGCTGCCTGTGACGCCCGTATGGCCGGTGCTATGATTCCTGTAATGAGTAATTCCGGCAGTGGTAATCAGGGGATATCCGCTACACTTCCTGTCGTTGTCTTTGCAGAAGAAAACGGAAAAAGTGAAGAAGAACTGATCCGTGCTTTAATGCTTAGCCATCTCACTGTTATATATATCAAACAAAGTTTGGGGCGTCTGTCTGCTTTGTGTGGTTGTGTGGTAGCTGCCACAGGTTCCAGTTGTGGAATCACCTGGTTAATGGGAGGAAACTACAATCAGGTTGCCTTCGCTGTTCAAAACATGATTGCCAATTTGACAGGAATGATTTGTGACGGTGCAAAACCGAGTTGTGCCTTGAAGGTAACCACCGGAGTTTCGACAGCCGTACTGTCTGCCATGATGGCAATGGAAGACCGTTGTGTGACTTCCGTAGAAGGAATTATAGATGAAGATGTAGACCAAAGTATCCGTAACCTGACAAGAATCGGCTCGCAAGCCATGAACGAAACGGATAAAATGGTGCTTGACATCATGACGCACAAAGGATGCTGATTTTAAGTATTAAGTATCAAGTATTAAGTATTAGGCATTAAGTATTAGCCGGAATGACGGCATAAAAAAAGTATTAAGTATTAAAACTCCGGCTATATTCGCACGAAATTAATACTTAATACTTTATACTTAATACTTCAATTAATGACAGTGTCCGCCTTCGCAACCGCAGTCGTCGCCACAGCCATCACCGCAGCTGTCGCATCCGCAACCGCAACCACCTTCGCCACTCATCATTTTCACCAATTCCTGGATTTCTTCGTTGGTAGCAGGACGGCTTTCCAGTATTTCACCTTCGAAAATCAGGTCGGCACCAGCCAACGGGTGATTGAGGTCAACTACTACAACATCCGGTTTAATTTCTACTACGCTGGCATTCACGCGCTGACCGTCGCCAGTCATCAAAGGTACGATGTTACCTTCTTTAATACGTTCGCTGTCAAACTTGCCATCTATTTCAAAAATATTTTTGGGGAGGTCAATAACGTGTTGTTCGTCATATTGTCCGTAAGCCTTATCTGCCGGAATGGTAAAATCAAATTTATCACCTTTAGAAAGAGCAGTTATCTGATTTTCGAAATCTTCGAGTGTTGTTCCTAATCCTGAAATGAATTGAAAGGGATGTTCTGCTTTTGCTTCTTCGAACAACTCTTTTTCACCATCTTCCATTGTATATAGTTTGTATGCAACGGTAATGTACTTGTTTTCTACTGTTTCCATCTGATCTTTTTTGTTTCTGATTAATAATTCCCGTAAATACGGGTCTACAAAGATACGAATTATTTGCTTGTACTCCGGTATAGGGAGGGTAAATTTCAGATTATTAAGTGCTTTTGTCAGAAAAAGGAAGTGAGGTGCGCAGTTAGATAATAGTTGTAAATTCAACCTTTAAGTGATAAAATAGAGAAATAATACCTCTCTTTTCTTACAATTATTCGCTTTTAAGTGATTTTTTTCTTCGATTTGTTTGGATATAATAAAAAAGCCCTTACCTTTGCAGCACGAAAATAAAGAAAAGAAGATATGAATATGTTACATACATCTATTAACCTAGCAGTCCTGCATATTATTCGCGTCGTGGTGGTCCCATCAAGAGCGTGAGAAAGGTTTTTGTGTTGTATGTGTTCGTACCATAAAAGATAGAATTTAGAGCCTTTCTCACTTGTGTGAGGAAGGCTCTTTAATTAAAAGATAGATTGAAATGAAAAAGCAATTACGCAGTTCGTTTAGTACACAAGGCCGTCGGATGGCGGGAGCCCGTGCATTGTGGGCAGCCAACGGCATGAAGAAGAATCAAATGGGTAAACCCATTATCGCTATCGTCAATTCGTTCACACAGTTTGTCCCGGGGCATGTACACCTACATGAAATCGGTCAGCTGGTGAAGGCAGAGATTGAGAAGCTGGGATGCTTCGCTGCGGAATTCAATACAATAGCTATCGACGATGGTATAGCAATGGGACATGACGGTATGCTTTATTCGCTTCCTTCACGTGACATCATTGCAGATAGCGTAGAATATATGGTTAATGCGCACAAGGCGGATGCAATGGTATGTATCAGTAATTGCGATAAGATCACTCCCGGAATGTTAATGGCGGCTATGCGTCTGAATATCCCTGCCGTATTTGTATCGGGTGGTCCGATGGAAGCGGGAGAATGGAATGGCCAGCACCTGGATTTGATCGATGCGATGATTAAATCGGCCGACGAGAGTGTTAGCGATCAGGAAGTAGCGAATATCGAGCAAAATGCTTGTCCTACTTGCGGATGCTGCTCCGGTATGTTTACCGCCAACTCGATGAACTGCCTGAATGAAGCAATCGGACTGGCTCTTCCCGGCAACGGAACCATTGTAGCGACACACGAAAACCGTACGCAACTTTTCAAAGACGCTGCGGAACTGATCGTGAAAAATGCAAAATTATATTATGAAGAAGGAGACGAAAGTGTACTTCCCCGTAGCATCGCTACCCGTCAGGCTTTCCTGAACGCCATGACGCTGGATATAGCAATGGGGGGATCTACCAATACGGTTCTTCACTTGTTGGCTGTTGCTCACGAAGCAGAGGTAGACTTCAAGATGGATGATATCGACATGCTTTCCCGCAAGGCTCCTTGTCTCTGCAAGGTGGCTCCCAATACACAGAAATATCATATTCAGGATGTAAACCGTGCCGGTGGTATCATTGCCATTATGGACGAACTGGCAAAGGGAGGTTTGATAGATACATCCGTTCGTCGGGTAGACGGAATGTCACTGGCAGAAGCCATTAATGAATATTCAATCACCAGCCCGAATGTGAGCGAAAAAGCAATTAAGAAATATTCGAGCGCAGCCGGAAATAAATTCAATCTCGTACTTGGTTCACAAGGTATGTACTATAAGGAACTGGATAAGGACCGTGCAAACGGATGTATTCGTGACTTGGAACATGCTTACAGCAAAGACGGCGGACTGGCCGTATTGAAAGGTAATATTGCTCAAGATGGTTGTGTAGTAAAAACAGCAGGTGTAGACGAAAGTATCTGGAAGTTTACCGGACCTGCCAAAGTATTTGATTCGCAAGAAGCAGCCTGTGAAGGCATCCTCGGAGGTCGAGTCGTCAGTGGAGACGTCGTCGTCATCACGCACGAAGGTCCGAAGGGTGGTCCCGGTATGCAGGAAATGCTTTATCCTACCTCTTATATAAAATCCCGTCATCTCGGAAAAGAATGTGCTTTGATTACCGACGGACGTTTCAGCGGTGGAACTTCCGGATTGAGTATCGGACATATTTCTCCTGAAGCGGCAGCTGGAGGCAATATCGGAAAAATTGTAGACGGAGACATTATCGAAATCGATATTCCGGCCCGGAAGATTAACGTGCGACTGACGGATGAAGAACTGGCGGCCCGTCCGATGACTCCTGTTACTCGTGACCGTTATGTACCGAAGAGCCTGAAGGCGTATGCCAGCATGGTAAGCTCTGCCGATAAGGGAGCAGTGAGAATTATATAATATAGTTGGTGATAGTTGATAGGTAATAGTTAGCTGCGCAGCACTTAGCGCAATGATTGTAAACCATTCATTTTCAACTGTCATTTCTCAACTATCATTTATCATTTATCAACTATCAACTAATATGAAAGATTTAATAACAGGTGCAGAGGCTTTGATGCGCTCCTTGGAACATCAGGGAGTGACTACCATCTTTGGTTACCCCGGTGGTTCTATTATGCCGGTATTCGATGCCTTGTACGATCATCAAAATATATTGAACCATATCTTGGTTCGTCACGAACAGGGAGCTGCCCATGCCGCACAGGGTTATGCCCGTGTATCGGGTGATGTAGGTGTTTGCCTGGTGACGAGCGGTCCCGGAGCAACCAATACGGTAACAGGCATTGCAGATGCGATGATCGATAGTACGCCTATCGTGGTGATTGCCGGACAGGTAGGAACAGGCTTTCTTGGGACGGATGCTTTTCAGGAAGTTGACTTGGTAGGTATCACCCAGCCAATCACTAAATGGAGTTATCAGATTCGCCGTGCGGAAGATGTAGCCTGGGCGGTAGCACGTGCGTTTTACATTGCTCGTAGTGGTCGTCCGGGGCCGGTGGTACTGGACTTTGCTAAAAATGCGCAAGTAGAGAAAACGAAATACGAACCGACGAAAGTCGATTTTATCCGTAGTTATGTTCCTGTTCCCGATACGGATGAGGAGTCTGTACAGGCTGCTGCCGAACTGATTAATAACGCTGAACGTCCGCTTGTATTGGTTGGACAAGGTGTTGAACTGGGAAATGCACAGAGCGAATTGCGTGAGTTTATCGAAAAAGCGGATATGCCTGCGGGTTGTACGCTGCTCGGGCTTTCGGCTTTGCCGACAGAACATCCGTTGAATAAAGGTATGTTGGGTATGCACGGCAATCTGGGACCGAATATCAATACCAATAAATGCGATGTGCTGATTGCTGTCGGTATGCGTTTTGACGACCGTGTGACCGGTAATTTGGCTACTTACGCCAAACAGGCAAAAGTGATTCATTTTGATATCGATCCTGCGGAAGTTAATAAGAATGTAAAGGTAGATGTAGCTGTATTGGGAGATTGCAAGGAAACACTGGCTTCTGTGACGAAACTTCTGAAAAAGAACACTCATACCGAATGGATTGATAGCTTCAAAGAATATGAGAAAGTAGAGGAGGAAAAAGTAATCCGTCCTGAACTTCATCCTGCCACAAACTCTTTGAGTATGGGGGAAGTGGTACGTGCGGTAAGCAATGCCACTCAACATGAAGCAGTTTTGGTAACAGATGTAGGTCAAAATCAGATGATATCTGCACGTTACTTCAAATATACGAAAGAACGCAGTATCATCACTTCCGGAGGACTTGGAACTATGGGCTTCGGTCTTCCCGCAGCTATCGGGGCAACTTTTGGAGCACCGGAACGTACCGTATGCGTATTTATGGGAGATGGTGGACTGCAAATGAATATTCAGGAGTTGGGTACGATTATGGAGCAGAAAGCTCCGGTGAAAATTATCTGCCTGAATAATAATTACCTCGGAAACGTACGCCAGTGGCAAGCTATGTTCTTCAATCGCCGCTATTCGTTTACTCCGATGTTGAATCCGGATTATATGAAGGTTGCTTCGGCTTATGATATTCCTTCCAAACGTGCTTTCACCCGTGAAGAACTGAAAGAAGCTATTGCAGAAATGCTGGCGACAGATGGTCCGTTCCTGCTCGAAGCGTGCGTAGTGGAAGAAGGCAATGTTTTGCCAATGACTCCTCCGGGTGGTTCGGTCAATCAGATGCTGTTGGAATGCTAGGAGAAGTTGAATATTGAGAATGGAAGATTGAAAGTTCGCAATTAAAATTTAGGATTATGAGTGACAAGACATTATATACGATAATAGTTCATTCCGAAAATATAGCCGGATTGCTGAATCAGGTAACTGCTGTATTTACTCGTCGGCAAATCAACATCGAGAGTCTGAATGTATCTGCTTCTTCTATTAAAGGTGTACACAAGTATACGATTACAGCTTTGACGGATAAGGACACCATTGAGAAGGTAGTGAAACAGATCGAAAAGAAGATCGATGTGATTCAGGCACATTATTTCACCGAGGATGAAATATACTTCCATGAGATTGCACTATATAAGGTATCTACTCCTGCTTTTCAGGAAACTCCGGAAGCATCCAAGCTGATTCGTAGATACAATGCACGTATAGTGGAAGTCAATCCGGTATTTTCTATTGTCGAGAAAAATGGAATGAGCGAAGATATAACTTCGCTCTATGGTGAACTGAAGGCTTTGAATTGTGTTTTGCAGTTTGTTCGTTCGGGACGTGTAGCGATTACTACCAGCTGCTTTGAACGGGTGAATGAGTTTCTCGATGGACGGGAAGCTATGTATAACCAAAGTAAGAACCAATAAGAATAATGAGTGAAGAAAATAGAATAGGGACTTATCAGTTTGTGGCAGAACCGTTCCATGTTGACTTCAACGGACGTCTGACTATGGGGGTACTGGGAAATCATCTGCTGAATTGTGCAGGTTTTCACGCCAATGACCGTGGTTTTGGTATTGCAACGCTGAATGAGGACAATTATACATGGGTGCTTTCACGTCTGGCTATTGAGTTGGATGAAATGCCTTATCAGTATGAGAATTTCTCGGTTCAGACGTGGGTGGAAAATGTCTACCGTTTGTTTACGGACCGTAATTTTGCTATCCTCGATAAGGATGGAAAGAAGATTGGTTACGCCCGTTCCGTATGGGCAATGATTAATCTCAATACCCGCAAGCCGGCCGACTTGCTGACCTTGCACGGAGGAAGTATCGTAGACTATGTTTGTGATGAACCTTGCCCTATTGAAAAGCCTTCACGCATCAAAGTGACAAGCGATCAGCCGATAGCTACCCTGACGGCAAAATACAGTGATATAGATATTAACGGTCATGTGAACAGCATCCGTTACATCGAGCATATCCTTGATTTGTTCCCGATTGAGCTGTATAAGACCAAACGTATCCGTCGTTTTGAAATGGCGTATGTGGCGGAAAGCTATTTTGGTGATGAACTCTCTTTCTTCTGCGATGAAGTGAACGCAAGCGAGTTTCATGTAGAAGTGAAGAAGAATGGCAGCGAAGTTGTTTGCCGCTCGAAAGTGATATTTGAATAAATGTGAGAATATAAAATCAATTAATAACAGATGGCGTAAGTCATCAAAAACTAAAAACAAAAAGAAAATGGCACAGTTGAATTTTGGAGGTACTACTGAAACTGTAGTAATCCGTGACGAATTTCCATTGGAAAAAGCTCGTGAAGTATTGGAAAATGAAACAATCGCTGTAATCGGTTATGGCGTACAGGGTCCTGGACAGGCACTGAACTTGCGTGATAACGGTTTCAATGTAATCGTTGGTCAACGTGAAGGAAAAACATACGATAAGGCAGTAGCAGACGGATGGGTTCCGGGTGAAACTTTGTTCGGTATCGAAGAAGCTTGTGAGAAAGGTACTATTGTAATGTGTCTGTTGTCTGACGCAGCAGTAATGTCAGTATGGCCTACTATCAAGCCTTACCTGACTGCCGGAAAAGCTCTTTATTTCTCACACGGTTTTGCTATCACTTGGAACGACCGTACAGGTGTAGTGCCTCCTGCTGATATCGACGTTATCATGGTTGCTCCTAAAGGTTCGGGTACGTCTTTGCGTACTATGTTCCTCGAAGGACGTGGCTTGAACTCTTCTTATGCTATCTATCAGGATGCTACAGGCAAGGCTTACGAAAGAACTATCGCACTGGGTATCGGTATCGGTTCCGGTTATCTGTTCGAAACAACTTTCCAGCGTGAAGCTACTTCTGACTTGACAGGTGAACGTGGTTCATTGATGGGTGCTATCCAAGGTTTGTTGCTGGCACAGTACGAAGTATTGCGTGAAAACGGTCATAGTCCTTCTGAAGCATTCAATGAAACAGTGGAAGAACTGACACAGTCGTTGATGCCGTTGTTCGCAAAGAACGGTATGGACTGGATGTACGCTAACTGCTCTACTACTGCTCAACGTGGTGCTCTCGATTGGATGGGCCCATTCCACGATGCTATCAAACCGGTAGTTGAAAAGTTGTATAACAGTGTGAAGACTGGTAACGAAGCGCAGATTTCTATCGACAGTAATTCACAACCTGATTATCGTGAAAAATTGAACGAAGAACTCCGTCAATTACGCGAAAGCGAAATGTGGCAGACTGCTGTAACTGTTCGTAAACTTCGTCCGGAGAATAATTAATTAGACTAGATTATACAAGTTTTAAAAGAAGGAGAGGGCTTTTTGCTTTCTCCTTTTTTTATTAATAAGATATTTAAAATGGGTAGGTGAAACTTGCAGAAACTTTTTTTTGAAAAATATATCAATAATGTGATTAAAATATGCAAGTTTATGTTTATATTTGCACCATCAAATAAAATGAACGAGAAGTATGATGTGTTTTAACTTACCCCAAAGAATGATTAACATTGCTAAATTAGCATGTGTTATCGGTGTTGTTTCTGTTGTTTTCTCAAGCTGTTTACAGAAAGATGTATATGATCCTGCTAATTCAGGAGATAAAGAAGAAGTTACTTTAGATAACTATTTCGACTTTGCCACTACTAAGAATATTCAATTGAATATTGATTATGGAAAGGAATGTCCTAGGGCTTATTTTGAAGTTTATGCTGAAAATCCGCTTTCTTATGTGGCAGAAGGCGGTCAGATTATAAAGAAAGCAGGGGTTTCACACATTGCAACCGGATTTACAGATATACAAGGACGTTATATCAAACCGGCTTCTTTCCCGACAGCAGTTTCAGAAGTTTATATTTATTCTCCGGATTTTGGTGTGCCGACTTTGTATAAAACTAAAGTTGTCGGTTCGGATGTCAGCGCAAAAATAACCTTTGAGAATGCTCTTGATGTAACTGCTTTGGATTCATCAACGAGAAGTGCACAAACAAGATCTTCTTTGAAATTTATTACAAATGTAATTCCGAATGTATTAGGAACTTGGAATGTAAATACTGGTAGGCCTAACTATCTGGATGCTTCCAAAAAAATAAATGTGGATGCAACGCTTAAGAGTTATATAACGACATATTTTCCGGAAGGAAAGAATAATAAAGGAACATTAGTGTCCGATGATGCAGATATTCTGATAACAAAAGATGCCAATGTTGTTATTAACTATTTTGGAGGAAATACTGCTGCACAAAGTGTATTTGCTTATTATTGTTATCCTAAGGATGCTTCTGTTGATGAGATGAGGGAGGCTACAAAGCATGCATGTGTCATATTCCCTAATGCACATGGAAATAGTTTAGGCTATTATAGTGGAGTTGCAGTTAATTTGAAATATATAAGTAAGGATGGTAAATTCCCGCAAGATGATCCGGAACGTATTCCGGCAGACACAAGGATTGGTTTTTTAATTTGGAATAATGGCTGGGTAAATGCTAAGGCTAATGGAAATATGTTTTACTCAACTAAAGCTTTGAATAGTGATGGAATTTCTCACACTGCAATTTTTGCAGCAGAAAATAAAGCAGGTGAAAGAGTGAATGTGATTACAATGGAAGACTGGAAAAACGGTGAAAATGACTATAATGATGTTGCTTTCGTTATCTCTTCTAATCCTATTGCTGCTATTGAAGTTCCGGATGTTCCTAATCCGGGTGATCGACAAGGAACAGAAAAGTATTCTGGAGTGCTTGGCTTTGAAGATAACTGGCCTGAACAAGGAGATTATGACTTGAATGATGTAGTCATGAAATATCAGTCAAGTGTTGATTATAATATAGATAATAAAGTTCTTAATATTATTGATAAGTTCACATTGGCTTGGACGGGAGCTAATTATAAAAACTCGTTTGCGTATGAGGTTCCTTTCGATTTGAGTAAAGCGTCCCAAGTAATAATCAATGGCGATGAAATTACTTCCTATTCAGGTAATGTGATAACATTATTCAAGGATGCTAAAGCTGAATTGGGAGTATCCAATGTGAATGCGGAGGATATGATTAATCAGAATATTCAAGAGAAGACATATACGGTATCCATACAATTTAATAACCCTACTCTTGATAAATCAGTGGTGGTAGCTCCTTATAACCCTTTTATAAAAGTATTCAACTCTGCCACAGAAGTCCATCTGACAGATCATAAGCCGACGACTGGTGCGAATAATCGTTTCCCTTCCGGAGCTGATATTTCTCGTGGTGATGTAGATGGTACCTATTTCATTTGCAAAGATGGTTTTCCGTTTGCAATTCATGTAGATGCTCGTTTGGACGCTTCTATTTTGAATTTAGATCTTAAAAAGGAGAATCAGCGCATTGATAAAACATATCCTAAATTTGCAGAATGGGCAAAAACGCGCGATCCGCAAATAAAATGGTGGAAATAGTTGGAGTGCATTGGAATAATCGACTATCTTTGAGGGTGAAAAATTAAGAATAGTACTGATGTAAAATATTGTTTGTTTTGTTTGTGTTAAAAAAAGTGTGGTTTCGGGAGAAAGTGTGCTTTGTTAAAAGGAGGATTAAGTATTTAATCCTCCTTTTTAATGAATAACATCAACCTTTTATAGAAAGGATGCTTGGCAAGGGTGGAGGTATCTCCTAATATAACAAGTTTCATTCGTGCCCGCGTAATCGCTACATTCATTCTTCGCAAGTCATTTAGAAACCCGATTTGTCCGTCCTCGTTGGCACGTACGAGACTGATGAAAATAACGTCTCGCTCCTGTCCCTGAAAGCCGTCTACCGTATTCACGGTGATGAGGCTGCGGAAAGGGCGTAAAAAGCTGCTTCCTTTTATTTTTCCTCTCAAATATTGCACTTGTGCCTTGTATGGCGAAATCAGACCGAAATCAATTCTTTCATCCAGTATTCGCTCTTTGCCGATACGTTCGATGTAAGTTTCCAGTTCTTGCAGTAGTAGGTTGGCTTCCTGCTTATTGATGCGTCCGAAGCTTTCTCCTACAAAATCTTCGTGAAAGTCCATCTCTGAAGTATCGATCCAGTTCATGGGAGTGTCGAAATCAAGAATCCCCCGATAGCGTACTTCCGGAGCAGCTTCCAGTTCTCCGTGATAAAACCAGTCGGAGGGAAACTGCATGATGGTTTCATGCATTCTGTACTGTACTTTTAATAGAGAGACCGCGGAAGGTTTTTGTTGAACGACTTTTTCCATTAATGTATGATCCAATCCTCCACGGGAAGCTTCTATACATTTGATAGTCGGCGGAAGCTGACAATGATCTCCTGCAAGGATGACCCGGTCTGCTTTGCGGATAGCGATCCAGCAGGCAGCTTCGAGGGCTTGTGCAGCTTCGTCGATGAATAAAGTCGAAAAACGACGTCCGTTGAGCAGGCGGTGGTTGCTGCTGACTAGGGTAGAAGCAATCACACGGGCACTGTCGAAAAGATCGGCATTGATTTGTATTTCCAACTCCGTGGCACGGTCGCGGAGACGACTCATGCGATTACGCATTCCTTCCCGTTCAGAATAACTACCCCGGCGCATCCGGCTACCCATTTCGCGGATAGATTTACGGATTCCCCAAAGCTCCGGATAGGCAGGATGACTTTCAAACCGGCGTTCGTAGGTGGATGAAAGCATTTTGTCGTTGACTCGGGTCGGATTTCCAATGCGGAGCACGGGTACTCCCCGGTCTACCAGTTTCTCACAAATCCAGTCGACAGCCGTGTTGCTTTGTGCACAGACAAGCACTTGTGGTTCCCGGTGTAACGTTTCGTAAATCGCTTCGACAAGAGTCGTTGTTTTCCCGGTTCCCGGAGGACCGTGAACAATAGATACGTCACGTGTACATAGCACCTTGTTGACTGCTGTTTCCTGTGTACTGTTCAGCCATGGGAAGCGGACAGGATATAATTCGCGGAATCCCGGCTTTTGGGTACCCAACAAAATGTCGCGCAGTTCCGCCAGGCGGTTGTCCTTGGCACGTATCGTGTCTTCCAGTGCCTCGAACATGGCCCGGTACGATGTTTCGTCAAAATAAAGTTGTACTCCCAGTATACCGTCAGTTTGCAGTTCCGCTAAAGCTCCCGCTCCGGGGAGTACAACGACCATTCGTTCTTCGTCGGCAAAGCTGATGGTAGCGATGAAATCCATATACTTCACTTTTCCTTCGAATGACTGGTGGAAAAAGCAAACAGGACGGCCGAACTCAGAGGAATGCTCTATTTCTTTATTTTCGGTCCGTGTAATATCTATTACAAGCTGATTCAGCGAATTGTAGTAACTTCGGCCAAGAGAGACAGGATACCAGCAGAGACCGCGCTTCACTTTACGGGCAACGCCCATTGTTTCGGTCTGCCGCTTAAATTCTTCCTTCTCATATTCATACTCCATCCGCAGGAGGAGTTGCTGTTGCTGAAGGTCTATAATGGGACTTTTCGGATTATTACTCATAATAGGCGCAAAGGTAACAAATCTTCGTTCCGGGTAGAAAAAATATTTCATTTTGTTAAACATTACTCGAACGTCGTTCGTTATTTTAATAGATAGACTAAAAAAACAAAAAGCAATATGGTATATGATGTGACTATGTTAGAAGCTTTCTACGCTGCTTATAAAGGAAAGGTAGAACACGTACGGGCTATACTAAAACGCCCTTTGACGTTGGCCGAGAAGATTTTGTATGCTCATCTGTATGATGTAGCCGATTTGAAAGATTACAAACGGGGGGAGGATTATGTGAATTTCCGTCCCGATCGTGTGGCTATGCAGGATGCAACTGCGCAGATGGCTTTGCTTCAATTTATGAATGCAGGTAAGGATCAGGTGGCTGTGCCTTCGACAGTGCATTGCGATCACTTGATACAGGCGTATAAAGGTGCAAAGGCGGATATTGCTACGGCAAGACTGACCAATGAAGAAGTATACGATTTCCTCCGTGATGTATCTTCCCGTTATGGCATCGGCTTCTGGAAACCGGGAGCAGGAATTATCCATCAGGTAGTGCTCGAAAACTATGCTTTCCCCGGCGGTATGATGGTGGGAACAGACTCTCATACGCCTAATGCAGGCGGACTGGGCATGGTGGCTATCGGTGTCGGTGGAGCGGATGCCGTGGATGTGATGACAGGAATGGAATGGGAGCTGAAAATGCCGAAGATTATCGGTGTCCGTCTGACCGGAAAACTAAGCGGTTGGACCTCTCCGAAAGATGTAATCCTGAAATTGGCCGGCATCCTTACCGTAAAAGGAGGAACGAATGCTATTATCGAATATTTTGGTCCCGGAACCGAATCCCTTTCTGCTACCGGGAAAGCTACCATTTGCAATATGGGTGCCGAAGTTGGAGCTACTACCTCTTTATTCCCGTTTGACGGACGCATGGCTACTTATTTGAGAGCTACCGGAAGAGATTGTGTAGTCGATTGGGCTGAATCTGTTGGTGCAGACCTTCGTGCAGACGACATTGTGACCGACGAACCATCCAACTATTACGACCGTGTGATTGAAATTGACTTGTCAGAACTCGAACCTTATATAAACGGGCCGTTTACACCGGATGCCGCTACTCCCATCTCTGAATTTGCAGAAAAAGTGTTATTGAACGGCTACCCCCGTAAAATGGAGGTAGGCTTGATAGGTTCATGTACCAATTCTTCTTATCAGGATTTGAGCCGTGCAGCTTCTTTGGCAAAGCAGGTGACAGAAAAGAATTTGAGCGTTGCTTCTCCGCTGATCGTCAATCCGGGTTCGGAGCAAATCCGGGCTACTGCCGAAAGAGACGGTATGATTGAGGCTTTTGAACGGCTGGGAGCCACGATTATGGCAAATGCTTGTGGACCTTGTATCGGTCAGTGGAAACGTCAGACGGACGATCCGACACGAAAAAACTCAATCGTCACCTCTTTCAATCGTAATTTTGCCAAACGCGCTGACGGTAATCCCAACACATACGCGTTTGTAGCTTCTCCGGAACTAACGATGGCGTTAACAATAGCCGGTGATCTCTGTTTCAACCCGTTGAAAGACAGACTGGTGAATCATAACGGAGAAAAAGTGAAACTCTCCGAGCCTGTAGGAGATGAACTCCCTTTGAAAGGTTTTGAACAGGGAAATGAAGGGTATATTGCCCCGCACGGAGCAAAAACGGAAATCAGGGTAAAACCGGATTCCCAACGTCTCCAGCTTCTGACTCCTTTCCCGGCATGGGACGGACAAGACTTGCTGAACATGCCTTTATTGATTAAAGCACAGGGAAAATGTACTACCGACCATATCTCTATGGCAGGTCCGTGGCTCCGTTTCCGGGGACATTTGGAGAATATTTCCGACAATATGCTGATGGGAGCTGTCAATGCTTTCAATGGTGAAACGAACCGTGTTTGGAATCGTTCGACAAATACTTATGGAACAGTTTCCGGTACGGCAAAGATGTATAAATCCGAAGGTATTCCGTCTATTGTTGTTGCCGAAGAGAATTATGGAGAAGGTTCCAGCCGTGAACATGCAGCCATGGAACCACGCTTCCTCAATGTACGTGTCATTTTGGCTAAGAGTTTTGCCCGTATCCACGAAACAAATCTGAAAAAACAAGGAATGCTTGCTCTTACTTTTGTAGATAAAGTAGACTATGACAAGATTCGGGAACACGATCTTTTGTCCGTATCAGGCTTAGTCCATTTCGCACCGGGGCGCAATCTGACGATTATTCTTCATCACGAAGACGGAACGAAAGAAAGTTTTGAAGTGCAACATACCTATAATGAACAGCAGATAGCTTGGTTCCGTGCCGGTTCTGCCTTAAATACAAGATAAAAAATGAGCAAAATAACCATGCAAACAGATGGTACGCTGTTGGTACCCGATGTGCCTACCGTACCTTATATTACCGGCGATGGAGTAGGAGCCGAAGTGACTCCTGCCATGCAAGCCGTAGTGGACGCAGCTATCCGGAAAGCATACGGCGGCAAACGTCGGATCGAATGGAAAGAAGTGTTGGCGGGAGAACGTGCCTTCAACGCGACTGGTTCCTGGTTGCCGGATGAAACAATGGAAACCTTTCAGGAATACCTGGTAGGAATCAAAGGTCCGTTGACAACTCCTGTCGGAGGTGGAATCCGTTCGTTGAACGTAGCACTGCGTCAGACACTTGATTTATACGTCTGTCTTCGTCCGGTTCGTTGGTATCAGGGAGTACAGTCGCCTGTCAAATCACCGGAGAAAGTGAACATGTGTGTGTTCCGTGAAAATACGGAAGATATTTATGCAGGTATCGAATGGGAAGCCGGAACTCCGGAAGCTGAAAAGTTCTATCAATTCCTGAAAGACGAAATGGGCGTGACAAAAGTCCGTTTCCCGGAAACCTCTTCTTTCGGTGTGAAACCTGTATCACGTGAGGGCACGGAGCGTCTTGTACGTGCTGCCTGCCAGTATGCGCTCGACCATCATTTGCCTTCCGTAACGTTGGTGCATAAAGGGAATATTATGAAGTTTACCGAAGGTGGTTTCAAAAAATGGGGCTACGAACTGGCGCAACGTGAATTTGGCGATGCCTTGGCAGATGGCAGACTGGTGATAAAAGATTGCATTGCGGATGCTTTCTTGCAAAATACACTCCTGATTCCCGAAGAATATTCCGTAATAGCCACCTTAAACCTCAACGGAGACTACGTATCCGACCAACTGGCGGCCATGGTAGGCGGTATCGGTATCGCTCCGGGAGCAAATATCAACTACCAGACAGGTCATGCCATCTTTGAAGCGACTCACGGAACAGCCCCCAATATTGCGGGAAAAGATGTGGTGAACCCTTGTTCTATTATCCTTTCGGCAGTAATGATGCTCGAATATTTTGACTGGAAAGAAGCGGCTGCTCTGATAGAGAAAGCCTTGGAACAAAGCTTCTTGGACGCTCGCGCTACACACGATTTAGCCCGTTTTATGCCGAATGGAACCTCCCTCTCTACTTCCGCTTTCACTCGTGAGATCGTGGAAAGAATTGAAAAACAAAAGTAACGAATAAAAAACGAAGAAAGATGAAAAAAGAGTACTTGATTTACAAGCTTTCCGAGGAAATGAAGGAAGCTACCCGGATTGATACAGAATTGTTCTCCAAGTTTGATGTGAAGCGCGGATTGCGTAATGAAGACGGCACAGGTGTATTGGTAGGTTTAACCAGAATCGGTAATGTAGTAGGATATGAACGTGTTCCGGGTGGTGGGTTGAAACCCATACCGGGAAAACTGTTCTATCGCGGTTATGATGTAGAAGATATTTCTCACGCTATAATCAAAGAGAAACGCTTTGGCTTCGAAGAAGTGGCTTACCTATTGCTTTCCGGACGTCTGCCGGATAAAGAAGAATTGCTTTCTTTCCGTGAGTTGATTAACGACAATATGCCGTTGGAACAGAAAACGAAAATGAACATCATCGAGTTGGAAGGAAACAACATCATGAATATTCTTTCACGCAGTGTATTGGAAATGTATCGTTTTGACGCAAATGCGGATGATACCTCCCGGGATAACCTGATGCGTCAGAGTATTGAACTGATTTCAAAGTTCCCTACTATCATCGCTTATGCTTATAATATGCTTCGTCATGCTACTTTCGGACGTTCTCTGCATATCCGCCATCCGCAGGAAAAGCTATCTATTGCCGAAAATTTCCTGTATATGCTGAAAAAAGACTATACCGAACTGGATGCACGCACCCTCGATTTGTTATTGATTCTTCAGGCAGAGCACGGTGGTGGTAATAACTCCACTTTCACCGTTCGCGTAACTTCTTCTACCGGAACAGATACTTATTCGGCCATCGCTGCTGGTATCGGTTCGCTGAAAGGCCCGCTTCACGGAGGTGCCAATATTCAGGTTGCCGACATGTTCCAGCACCTGAAGGAAAATATCAAAGACTGGACAAGTGTAGATGAGATAGACACTTATTACACCCGAATGTTGAACAAAGAAGTGTATAACAAAACCGGATTGATCTATGGTATCGGACATGCCGTTTATACCATCTCCGACCCTCGTGCTCTTCTATTGAAAGAACTGGCTCGCGACCTTGCCCGTGAAAAAGGCAGAGAAAGCGAATTTGCTTTCCTCGAACTGTTGGAAGAACGTGCCATAGCTACTTTCGGACGGGTTAAAAACAACGGAAAGACAGTGTCCAGCAATATCGACTTCTATTCGGGCTTCGTGTATGAAATGATCGGTTTGCCGCAGGAAATCTTCACCCCATTGTTTGCCATGGCACGTATCGTAGGCTGGTGTGCACACCGCAATGAAGAATTGACCTTCGACGGTAAACGGATTATCCGCCCGGCTTATAAAAATGTACTTGATGATTTGGCTTATATCCCAATTAAGAAACGCTGATAAGAACAAATCCTTTTATTGAATAGATAAGTAATCCCGGATGTGTGCCCGATCATTTCAGAAGCACATCCGGGAAATTTTACATTTTCTCCTTTTTTATGTTCGTAAAAGAATGTACTTCAGATTCTTTCTATTTTTTGTATCGTCATTTATCTCATTTTTGTTATTTTTGCGTGTTATAAAATAGATCGGTATGAGTATAGATACTTTTAATCTGTTTCTGGGGGTGATGAGCCTAATTGCTTTGTTTGTTTTTATCGCCCTTTACTTTGTGAAAGCCGGATATGGTATTTTCCGCACAGCATCGTGGGGCGTAGCTATCTCCAATAAACTAGCCTGGATATTGATGGAAGCTCCGGTTTTCGTGGTGATGTGCGTGATGTGGATCTATTCCGAACGTCGGTTCGAGCCGGTGATTTTCACTTTCTTCCTCTTCTTTCAAATTCACTATTTTCAGCGTGCTTTCATCTTCCCTTTACTATTGAAAGGGAAAAGTAAGATGCCACTGGCAATCATGTCGATGGGAGTTCTTTTTAATTTGCTGAATGGCTATATGCAAGGGAAATGGATTTTCTATCTTGCTCCCGAAACGATGTATCAATCCGGCTGGCTCACTTCACCGTGGTTTATTATCGGCACACTGCTCTTTTTCGCAGGTATGCTGTTGAACTGGCAGTCGGATTATATCATCCGTCATTTGCGCAAACCGGGAGACACCCGGCATTATCTGCCTCAAAAAGGAATGTACCGTTATGTCACTTCCGCCAACTATTTCGGTGAGATAGTAGAATGGGCAGGTTGGGCGATACTCACTTGTTCACTTTCCGGTCTGGTCTTCCTTTGGTGGACGATTGCTAACCTTGTTCCCCGTGCCAACGCCATTTGGTGCCGTTACCGCGAAGAATTCGGAGACGCAGTGGGAGAACGGAAACGAGTGTTCCCTTTCCTTTATTAGGAGCGTTTTTCATCATGACTTACGTATGACTTAAATAAAATATCAACTACTATGGAATCTAAACTTTTTAGCCCGGTCACCTTTGGCCCTTTGACGCTGCGGAATCGAACGATTCGTTCGGCAGCTTTTGAGAGCATGTGTCCGGAGAATACTCCCACGCAGATGTTGCTGGATTACCATCGGTCGGTAGCTGCGGGGGGAGTGGGTATGACAACAGTGGCTTATGCTGCCGTGACACAAAGCGGACTTTCTTTCGACCGTCAGTTGTGGTTGCGTCCGTCTATTATTCCCCGTTTACACGAACTGACAAAAGCCGTGCACGATGAAGGTGCCGCAGTAGGTATACAAATCGGGCATTGTGGAAATATGTCCCATAAAAATATATGTGGTGTCACTCCTATATCCGCATCTTCAGGCTTCAACCTCTATTCTCCTACGTTTGTGCGTGGAATGGAAAAAGAGGAGCTTCCGGAAATGGCGAAAGCGTATGGAAATGCAGTCAATCTGGCGAGGAAAGCCGGGTTTGACGCCGTTGAAGTACATGCGGGGCACGGCTATTTGATTAGTCAATTCCTGTCTCCCTACACCAATCATCGGAAAGATGAATATGGCGGTTCGCTCGAAAACCGGATGCGTTTTATGGATATGGTGATGGAAGAAGTGATGAAAGCGGCGGGCAATGATATGGCAGTTTTTGTAAAAATGAATATGCGCGACGGCTTCAAAGGAGGAATGGAGATAGACGAATCCATACAAGTGGCCAAACGTCTGTTGGAACTTGGCGCTCATGGATTGGTGTTGAGTGGTGGTTTTGTCAGCAAAGCGCCGATGTATGTAATGAGAGGTGCCATGCCGATTCGTTCGATGTCTTACTATATGAATTGTTGGTGGCTGAAATACGGAGTCCGTATGTTTGGCAAATGGATGATACCCTCTGTACCCTTCAAAGAGGCCTATTTCCTTGAAGATGCACTGAAATTCCGTGCGGCTCTTCCGGATGCGCCGTTGATTTATGTCGGTGGTCTTGTTTCCCGTCAGAAAATAGATGAAGTGCTCGATTTCGGTTTTGATGCCGTGCAGATGGCGAGAGCGTTACTGAACGAACCGGGATTCGTGAACCGGATGAAACAGGAGCAACAAGCACGCTGCAACTGTGGACACAGTAATTATTGCATAGGACGTATGTATACGATAGAAATGGCTTGTCATCAACATTTGAAAGAACAATTACCTTCCTCTTTACAAAAGGAGATTGATAAACTGGAGAAAAAATGAGTGAAATGAAATGGGCAATCATCACCGGTGCGGACGGAGGAATGGGAACAGAAATAACACGTGCCGTAGCCAAAGCCGGTTATCGAATCATAATGGCTTGTTATCATCCGAAGAAAGCGGAGGTTGTTCGTGAACGTTTGAGCAAGGAAACTGGAAACCCGGATTTGGAAGTAATAGCTATCGATTTATCTTCTATGCAATCCGTAGTTGCTTTTGCCAGTCAGATCTTAGAAAGGAATCTTCCCATCTCTTTGTTAATGAATAATGCCGGAACGATGGAGACAGGTTTTCATACTACTTCCGAAGGATTCGAACGAACAGTAAGTGTGAACTACATGGGACCTTATCTGCTTACCCGGAAATTAATTCCGCTGATGGTGCGTGGAGCGCGTATCGTAAATATGGTTTCCTGTACATACGCAATCGGCAAGCTCGACTTCCCAGATTTCTTTCATAGAGGGAAAACGGGAACGTTTTGGAGGATTCCTGTTTACAGTAACACGAAGTTGGCTTTATTATTGTTTACTTTCGAACTTTCCGAGCAACTTCGAGAGAAGGGGATTACCGTCAATGCTGCCGATCCGGGAATTGTTTCTACTGATATCATCACTATGCACAAGTGGTTCGATCCGTTGACGGATATTTTTTTCCGTCCTTTTATCCGTAAACCCAAGAAAGGGGCTTCTACGGCAATCGGTTTACTGTTGGACGAAAAGGAAGCCGGTGTGACAGGACAACTGTATGTCAATAACCACCGGAAAAACTTGTCTGATAAATACACGAATCATGTGCAAAAAGAGCAGTTGTGGGAGGTAACGGAACGTGCGTTGGCGAGTTGGCTGAAGTAGGTTTTCTTTTCTTTTTTTATTTAAATTATCCAGTATTTACTTATATATAGATATTGTACATATCTATATATCTCATTTTTGTTGTCTTATTTTTACCAATAGATAGGGATTGTTTGGCATCCCTCTTTCTGCTTACCTTTGCATCGCTTTTAGAGCAATGAAAAGGTATAAAGTAAAAAGGTAAAAAGGAGATGAGCAATAAATATTTTTTGGTTTTTCTGGCATTCTTGTTTTCCGTATCCGTATATTCACAACATGGGCGTCACCGTAATAGTTTAATTTCGGGTAGAGTAATGTCCACGGAGAAAGAAGTGGTGGATTTTGCGACAGTTTATCTGAAAGGAACCAACCAAGGATGCTATACAGATGAAAAAGGTATATATCATTTGAAAACTACAGCCGGTGAATATACACTTGTCGTTTCGGCTATCGGTTATCAAACGGTAGAAAAGAAAGTTAAATTAGCCAAGGGAGAAAGAATAAAAGTAAACGTCACTATCGCGCCGGCGGTAAAAGAACTGGGAGAGGTGCTGGTCACGACATCCGGAGTCGGTCGTGTGAATCAGTCTGCTTTTAATGCGGTAGCCATTGATGCGAAGAAATTGCATAATAGTACGCAGACTTTGGCAGGTGCACTGACTAAAGTGCCCGGTGTAAAACTCCGCGAATCAGGTGGAGTGGGGTCGGATATGCAATTGTATATCGATGGCTTTAGCGGGAAACATGTGAAAATCTTCATTGACGGCATACCACAGGAGGGAGCCGGTGCCGCATTCGATTTGAACAATGTTCCTATTAATTTTGCCGACCGTATAGAAGTCTATAAAGGAGTAGTTCCTGTAGGATTCGGAACCGATGCTATTGGGGGAGTGGTTAATATTGTCACCAACAAGCAACCCGGAAAGTGGTTTATGGACGCTTCCTATTCTTACGGGTCATTTAATACTCATAAATCATACGTGCGCTTCGGACAAACGTTCAAGAATGGTTTTATGTATGAGGTCAATGCTTTTCAGAATTTCTCGGATAATGATTATTATGTAGACACTTATGTACGCGAATTTGAGATTAAAGAAGATGGAAGCGTACGTTTTCCGCCACTTGACAAAAATAAGATTTATCATCTGAAACGTTTTAATGACCAGTATCATAATGAAGCCGTGATTGGAAAAATCGGCCTGGTAGGAAAGAAATGGGCAGATCGTTTGGCGTTGAGTTTCAATTATTCTCATTTCTATAAAGAGATACAAACAGGCGTTTATCAAGATGTCGTGTTCGGTGAAAAATTCCGCAAAGGACATTCGTTGGTCCCTTCTTTAGAATATTACAAAAAGAACTTATTGGTGAAAAACCTGGATCTGCTGTTGACTGCCAATTACAATCATAATATCACCAATAATGTCGATACCGCTTCGCGGGCTTACAACTGGCGTGGAGATTTTTATGAAAAAGGTAGCCGGGGAGAACAGTCTTACCAGAACAGTGAATCTAAAAATAGAAACTGGAATGGGACGCTGAAGATGAATTATCATATCGGACAGGCGCATACGTTTACTTTCAGTCATGTAATCAGTGATTTTGAACGTACGAGCCGTTCTACCATCGGTGCTTCTTCCAAATTCACGGACTTTTCTATTCCTAAAATCACTCGTAAAAACGTCAGCGGGCTTTCTTACCGTCTGATGCCGTCGGACAGATGGAATGTGTCGGCATTTGCCAAATATTATCGGCAATACAACAAGGGACCGGTATCGCAGAATACGGATGGAATAGGCAATTATATCAATCTGTCCAATACGGCAAGCGCTCTTGGATATGGAGCGGCAGGTACCTATTTTATATGGAAAGATCTTCAGGTGAAACTTTCGTACGAAAAGGCTTTCCGCCTGCCGACCACGGACGAACTCTTTGGAGATGAAGACCTTGAAGCTGGTAAAATGAATCTGAAACCGGAGAAAAGTGATAATGTCAATTTGAGTTTCAGCTATAATCATCAGTTTGGTAAGCATGGATTGTATGCCGAGGCCGGTTTGATATATCGGGATACGAAAGATTATATAAAAAGAGGACTGGACGTATTGGGAGGAACAAGCTACGGATATTATGAGAACCACGGTCACGTAAGGACCAAAGGGTATAATTTGTCATTGCTTTATAGCTTCTCGCATTGGTTTGATATAGGAGGAACATTCAATAGCATCGATACTCGTGATTACGAAAAGTTTCTGGCGGGTTCTTCTTTGCAGGAAAGCATGCACTATAAAGTGCGTATGCCGAATCTGCCCTATCGTTATGCTAATATCAATGCAAATTTTTATTGGAATGACCTGTTTGTCAAAGGAAATGTGTTGAGCATCGGCTATGATAGCTACTGGCAGCACGATTTTCCTCTTTACTGGGAAAATCTCGGAGATAAAGATTCAAAGAATATGGTGCCGGAACAGTTTTCTCATAATCTGTCTTTGTCCTACACCATGAAGAATGGACGTTATAATGTATCATTTGAATGTAGGAATTTCACCGATGCCCAACTGTTTGACAATTTTAGCCTGCAAAAAGCGGGGCGCGCATTCTATGGAAAGTTCAGAGTGTTTTTCGGTAAATAATAAGAGTAAGTTTTTAGTATCAATCAATAATAAAGAATATATGAAGAAGTTTTTATTACAGGCTTTTGCCGTAGCTTTTTGTTTGAGTAGCGGTGTGTTTGTGGCATCTTGCGACGATGATAATAATCCGGTGGATAATCCGCCGATTGATGGAGAAACAGCTTATGTGGTGGCTGCCACAACTGGTGAAGCAAGTTATTTGGTAGTAGCCAATTCTTTGGATGAAGGAACAGTGTCGACTCAAGGGAATGGAACCGAGGTGATTGGCGGTACCTATTGGGTATATAAAGGACTGGATTATGTGTTTGCTTTAGTTTATAATAAAGGTGGCGCAGGTACAGGAGCTTCCTATTATCTGGGTGCAGATGGTAAAATGAAAGAAAAGTACACATACACTTATAACCGTATCACGTCTTATGGAACCTGGGGGGATAAAGTGGTGACTGTTTCCACCGGGGACTCGAAAATAACGGATGAGGATCAGAATGTGGCTCAAGCATTGTTGTTCAACTATCTGGATGCAACCGACGGCAGCCAGGAAGAGGGTACCTTGCTTGCCGAAAATTACTTGGGTAATGGTGAAAAAGTTTCATGGGCAGGTCTGGTTGAAGCTAACAATAAGATTTATACATCTGTCATCCCGATGGGAATGAGTAAGTACGGTATTAAAAAATGGCCGGAAGCTGTGACAGATCAGGAACTTGTGACTAAGACTGACGGTGGTAGTGCTAGCGGTGCATATACAGCCGGTGTTATTCCTTCTACACAATACCCGGATAATGCTTACGTGGCAATTTATAGTGGCACGAACTTTAATGAGACTCCGGTGATTGCCAAGACTGATAAAATAGGCTATGCATGCGGTCGTATGCGTTCACAATATTATCAGACCATTTGGGCTGCTGATAATGGTGACGTCTATGTGTTCTCTCCCGGATATGGACGTACGGCAGTTTCATCTTCAGATTTGAAGAAGGTAACAGGACAGAAGCCTTCGGGTGCAATGCGTATCAAGGCAGGCGCAACAGATTTCGATCCGGATTACTATGTGAACTTTGAAGAGATAGGCACTAAACATCCTATTTTCCGTTGCTGGCACATCTCTGAAGATTACTTCCTGCTTCAATTGTATAAAAAGGGAGCGGAAGATATGATTAATGGCGGTACAAGTGCAGATGTCAGCGAATTAGCTGTTTTCAAGGCGGAAGATCAGACGATTATGCCTGTTACAGGTCTGCCGGCTGACGGAAAGTTTGGTGGCGAGCCTTATGGAGAAAAAGGGTATGCTTATATGGCTGTCACTGTGACTACGGGCGAGAAACCGGCCTTCTATAAAATAGACGCAAAAACAGGCAAGGCAGTCAAAGGTTTGACGGTAGAAGCTGACGCTATCACTACGGTAGGTAAGATGGAATATCTTTCAAAATAATACAGTCGGTTAAATAGAGAATCTTTTGTATATAAAAGCCTGCCGAGCGGAAAGCTTTGCAGGCTTTTTCAAGAAATAGGATTGAAAACATGAAAAAAATATTCAGAAAGATACATTTGTGGCTTTCCGTCCCTTTCGGACTGATAATAACTCTTGTCTGCTTCTCCGGTGCCATGCTGGTATTTGAAAATGAGGTGAATGAGTGGTTTCGACGCGATCTTTACTACGTGGAAACGGTAAAGGAGTCTCCTCTTCCTATGGATAAGTTGCTTGAAAAAGTGGCGACGACATTGCCTGACAGTGTATCGGTGGCCGGTGTCAGCATATCTTCTGATCCCGGACGTGCGTATCAGGTTAGTCTTTCCAAACCACGTCGTGCATCTTTGTATGTAGACCAGTATACGGGCGAAGTAAAAGGAAAAAGTGAGCGTAGCGGCTTTTTTATGTTTATGTTCCGAATGCATCGCTGGCTGCTGGATAGTATGAATCCGGGAAATGAAGGGATCTTTTGGGGCAAAATGATTGTAGGTGTCAGTACGCTTTTACTTGTTTTTGTACTGATTTCGGGAATTGTCATTTGGTGGCCGCGTACACGTAAAGCATTGAAGAATAGCCTGAAAATAATAGCAACAAAAGGTTGGAGAAGGTTTTGGTATGACTTGCATGTGGCAGGTGGAATGTATGCTCTGATCTTTCTATTGGCTATGGCACTGACGGGATTGACCTGGTCTTTTCCGTGGTATCGGACAGCTTTCTATAAGGTCTTCGGGGTGGAAGTACAGCAACGTGCCGCCCAAGGACATGAACAGAAAAGTGATGCTCAAAAGAGGGATACCAAACTGGCAGCCCATCGGGAAAAGAAAAGAGAAGGAAATGAGGTTCGAAAGGGTGAAAGAAGCGGACGTCCGGAAGGTCGGAAAAACAATAGAGAACATGCCAAAAATCGCAATACCGGAGAATATACAGGAGAGCAGCCTGATAGTAAGGGACGTTCGGAAAACAATCACAGTGATATTTACTTGGTAACTTCACCATTCGTTTATTGGCAAGAGATTTATGATAAACTAAGACGTCAGAATCCGGAGTATAAGCAAATCAGTATTTCTTCTGGTACGGCAAGCGTGTCTTTCAACCGTTTCGGGAATCAGCGGGCATCTGACCGTTATTCTTTCAATACGGATAATGGTGAATTTACAGAAACAAGTCTTTATCAACATCAAGACAAGTCGGGAAAGATTCGTGGTTGGATTTATTCTGTGCATGTTGGTAACTGGGGAGGAATGTTTACTCGCATACTTACCTTTATTGCTGCCTTATTGGGGGCTGCACTACCACTGACTGGATATTATTTATGGATAAAAAGACTCATAAAGGTACTGAAATGAATGAAATTTTTTCCTACTATAAAGTTGAAAAAGGTTCTTCGTCAAATTTGGTGGTAAGTTTTTCTCCGCTCATTTAGCTAATTCAGTCAGTGCCTATATTTTCTTATGAAAGTGAGTAAAAAGGGATAATTATTAACTTGGAAATAAAGAGATAAAGAATTTACCACCAAATTTGACGAAGAACCTTGAAAAACATAAAAACATCTGCCACCTGCAACGAAACGCGTGTAATACACTAGTTAATAGATAGTTGTAACGTTGCAGATACCTGTGGCAGATAGGTTGCAGATAAAGTATCTGCAACACGTTATATAATCAAAGAAAAAGCCTTGATTCCTTTATGCAAAGCTATGGGATAATTGGGGTGACTCTATGGAGAAATGGTGGTGTCTCTACGGGGAAACGACAGTATCCTTACGTAGAAACTGTAGTGTCCCGCCTTAGAAACTCTCGTTTCCTACCGTGGAAACTGTAATTTCTAATGCAGGAAACGACAGTTCCCCGCCTGGAAACGGGAAGTCAATGTATACAATAAACTTTTGCCCTCCTGGAGAATTAGCTTATGTAAGGTTTATACTGTGTTGCAGATACTTTATCTGCAACCTATCTGCCGCAGGTATCTGCAACGCTCCAACTATTTATCAACTAGTGCATTACACGCGTTTGGTTGCAGGTGGCAGATGTTTTCATGTTTTTTCAACTTTATAGAGGAGGATTACGCATTAAAATTAGGGTCACAACCGTAAGTCATAAAACAAATTCACCTCCGTGTCCTCTGTGGTGAAAAGAAGCATTGAATAAATGAAAGAAGAGCGGTGAATGATAAGGAAATCTCCCGTTCATCCACCGCTCTTTATCTTATATACTGATATAAGCTGAACTCCTAAAAATAGAAAGATTAGATTGAAAGCTCTTTCAATACAGTGACAAGATCTCTCTTGATTGGTTTGTCATTCTTAATAGCCTTGCTGAACGGTACGTAAACGATTTCATCATGTTCGATTCCGATCATTACGTTACGTTGATCTTCCATAATAGCGTCGATAGCAGCAGCACCGAGGCGGCTTGCTAGGATACGGTCGTGGGCAGTCGGGCTACCACCACGTTGCAAGTGACCTAAGATCGTCACACGTACATCGTATTGCGGGTATTCGTTTTTCACACGTTCGGCATAATGCATGGCTCCTCCGGTCAGTTCGCTTTCGGCTACCAATACAATACTACTGTTTTTTGATTTACGGAATCCGTTCTTGATAAACTCTTCCAGTTGGTCGACTTCCGTACTGAATTCCGGAATAATAGCAGCTTCCGCTCCCGAAGCGATTGCTCCGTTCAGTGCAAGGAAACCGGCATCACGTCCCATCACTTCTACAAAGAACAAACGTTCGTGTGAAGTGGCCGTGTCGCGAATCTTATCCACAGCGTCCAATATCGTATTTAATGCAGTGTCATATCCGATGGTAGTGTCTGTACCGTAAAGGTCATTATCAATAGTTCCCGGCAGTCCGATACACGGAACATCAAATTCCTGTGCAAAGATGCGTGCACCTGTCAGTGAACCGTCTCCACCAATGATAACCAAGGCATCAATGCCTTCTTTTTTCATATTATCATAAGCCAACTGACGACCTTCCGGAGTCGTGAACTCTTTACAACGGGCTGTTTTCAGGATAGTACCACCCAACTGTATGATATTACTCACATTCTGACTCTTAAATTCTTTGATTTCACCTGTGACCAGACCTTTATAGCCTCTGTATATACCTTTGACTTGCAATCCATTGTAGATAGCTGCACGTGTCACTGCACGTATAGCAGCGTTCATTCCCGGAGCATCACCTCCGGAGGTCAAAATTCCGATACACTTAACTGTTCCCATATAACAATCTCTCATTAATTAGTTTGACGCGGCAAATGTACAATAAAAAGTTGAAAGCAGCGGTTATGAAGTTTTTTTTCGTATGAAGAAAATATTAAAAATGTTCAAATAGCCCTTTTTTGCTTTCTTTTTATTCATTCGTGTTACTTTGCCGTTTTTTCTTATGTTGCTTTGCTATTATTCTTTTATGAATAAAGCAGTTATTCTTTGATAAGCGTCCGAATGTGATTGTAAATCTTCTCCATCAACCATTTCGGAGTAGAAGTCGCCCCACATACACCAATCGATTTTACGTTTTGAAGAAGAGAAGGATCGATTTCTTTCTCGTTATCTATCAAATGCGAATTAGCGTTCACTTTCAAACATTCTTCAAACAGCATCTTTCCGTTCGAACTCTTTTTGCCGCTGACGAAGAAGATCAAATCGTGTGTAGCCGCAAACTCCCGGAGCTTAGGCATTCGGTTGGCAACCTGACGGCAGATCGTATCATAATATTCGAAAGTCGCCTCCGGTGAAATATGTTGTTTGAAGTATTCTACGATTTCCTGAAATTCGTCCAGTGACTTGGTTGTCTGTGAGAAAAGGCGGATACTTTTATTTAAATCCAGCTTTTTGGCTTCCTCTGCCTTTTCAATCACAATTGCTTTTCCGTCTGTCTGCCCTACCAGTCCCAACACTTCAGCGTGTCCGCTCTTGCCGTAGATGACAATTTGCTTTTCTTCGTCACTGTCTGCCAGATAGCCTTGCCGGATGCGTTTCTGCAAACGTAATACAACCGGACAGGTCGCATCAATAATCTCGATATTATTTTCACGGGCAATTATATAAGTTTCCGGTGGCTCTCCATGCGCCCGGAGCAATACTTTTGCATTTTTCAATTGCTTGAATTCTTCCCGATTGATGGTGATTAATCCCATCGTTTTCAGCCTGTCCACTTCCCGGCTATTGTGCACAATGTCTCCGAGGCAATAGAGTGTTTCTCCCTTTGCCAACTCTTCTTCTGCCTTATGAATGGCTGTCACCACACCAAAGCAGAAGCCGGAACCTTCGTCTATCTCTACCTTGATCATAAAACAAACTATTTACTTACCTTATTAAATTGTTCGAAAAGCCATTTTTTCTGCTCTTCAATCGATAAGTCGGTATTATCCAGGAGCAGCGCATCTTCTGCTTTGCGCAACGGACTTACTTCACGGTTTTGATCGATATAATCCCGTTGTTTCACATTTTCCAGAATCTCGTCGAAGCTGGCTTCCTGTCCCTTTGCTTTCAGTTCGTCATAACGGCGTTGAGCACGGATTTCGGGAGTGGCGGTTACAAATATTTTCAGTTCCGCATCCGGGAAAACAGTGGTACCTATGTCCCGGCCATCCATGACAATCCCCTTCTCATTTCCCATTGCTTGTTGTTGAGCTACCATTGCTTCACGTACGAAGTCGAGCGTACTGATAGGACTCACTTTGGAAGAAACCTCCATCGAACGGATTTTATTCTCTACATTCACACCGTTGAGATAAGTGTCGGGACGTCCGGTTTCCTTATTCAGCCGGAACGATATATGAATGTCCTTAATTTCTTTTTTCAGCCTCTCCGTATCGATAACGTCTCCGTCGAAAATTCCGTTTTCTATACTATATAAAGTGACCGCACGATACATGGCTCCGCTGTCAATGTAAATGTAGCCCACTTCACGGGCCAGATCTTTAGCCATTGTGCTTTTTCCGCAAGAGGAAAAACCATCGATTGCAATTGTTATCTTTTTCATATTCAGTTCATCTGATTTGTCCGCCAAAGATACGGTAAATTTGAAAATCAACCATAAGTTTGCCGTTAAAAGGAGCAAGACAAGTACGAAAGAATTAAAAAAGTTAAAAAGCTGGATAAAAAGAGGCAAAGAGGGGAACGAATACATGAAAATGTACTATATTTGCCCGGAGACACATGAAAGGACACTTTTTTTTAATCATTATATTAATAAATTTATGGAAGTTAAAAAATCACCCAAAGCAGACCTGGAAGGCAAGAAGTCTACATGGTTGCTCGTTGGTTACGTGGTAGTTCTAGCTTTCATGTTCGTGGCGTTCGAATGGACCCAGCGTGACGTGAAGATTGATACAAGCCAGGCAGTAGCTGATGTCGTGTTTGAAGAGGAAATTATTCCTATTACCGAAACCCCTGAACAAGCAGCTCCACCACCACCTGAAGCTCCAAAAGTAGCAGAATTGCTGGAGATTGTGGATGATAAAGCTGATATTGAGGAAACAACAACTATTATCAATGAAGATAACCAAGCTCGTGTAGAAGTAAAATATGTGCCTGTACAAGTTGTTGAAGAAGAACCGGAAGAACAGACTATTTTCGAGGTTGTAGAAAACATGCCGGACTTCCCGGGCGGACAAGCAGCTTTGATGCAGTATCTGGCAAAGAATATTAAATATCCGACTATCGCACAGGAAAACGGAACTCAAGGACGTGTTATCGTACAGTTCGTTGTTAACAGAGACGGTAGTATCGTAGATGCGAAGGTTGTACGTAGCGTTGACCCGTATCTGGATAAAGAAGCCCTCCGTGTGATTAATACCATGCCGAAGTGGAAACCAGGTATGCAGCGCGGAAAACCGGTACGTGTTAAATTTACGGTTCCTGTGATGTTTAGATTGCAGTAATTTGTAATAATATAAATTAGGAGGCTGCTTTCGGCAGCCTCTTTTTATTCATTAATTTTTTTATTCATCATGTTTACAGCTTCTCAATTACTTGATAAGATAAATCATCATATTTCTGAAATTCAGTTTACCCGGACGCCGAAAGGACTTTATGAACCGATTGAATATATCCTTTCTCTGGGTGGGAAGCGGATACGTCCTGTATTAATGTTGATGGGATATAACTTGTATCGGGAGGATGTGGCGTCTATATACGATCCTGCCACTGCAATTGAAGTTTACCACAACCACACCTTGTTGCATGATGATTTGATGGATCGCTCGGATGTGCGCAGAGGCAAACCTACTGTACACAAAGTATGGAACGATAACACTGCTGTTCTTTCGGGAGATGCTATGTTGATTCTGGCATTTCGCTATATGACGGGATGTCCGCAGGAACATCTGAAAGAAGTGATGGATTTATTCAGTCTGACTACACTTGAGATCTGTGAAGGGCAGCAGCTGGATATGGAATTTGAGTCCCGCTGTGATGTGACAGAAGACGAATACATTGAAATGATTCGTTTGAAAACGGCTGTGTTGCTTGCTGCTAGTCTTAAAATCGGTGCAATTTTGGCAGGAGCGACTGCTGAAGATGCAGAGAATCTTTATAATTTTGGAATGCATATCGGAGTCGCGTTCCAATTGCAGGATGATTTGTTGGATGTATATGGAGACCCGGAAGTGTTCGGGAAGAAGATAGGCGGAGACATTCTTTGCAATAAAAAAACATATATGCTTATCAAAGCACTGGAGCACGCAGATGAAAAGCAGCAGGAAGAATTGAATCGTTGGTTGAATGCAGAAACTTTTCAACCAGCAGAAAAAATAAAAGCGGTAACTGAAATCTATAATCAGTTGAATATCCGTAATGTCTGCGAAAACAAAATGCGTGAATATTACACCCTTGCTATGGAAAGCCTGGCTGCAGTCGCCGTTGCAGAAGACAGGAAAAAAGAATTGAAGAATCTTGTGAAATTATTAATGTATCGTGAAATGTAGCTAAGTGTCAGAGATATGCCTTACAGACGATTACCAAATACAGATCAAGCAAGAGTTCGGGCGTTGAAAGCGGCAGTCGAAAAGGGGGAGATGTATAACGTACGTGACTTGGCTATTACATTAAAGACATTATTTGAGGCACGTAATTTCTTACATCGGTTCGAGGCTGCGCAAATTTATTATACACAGTGTTACAACAACCAGTCGCGTGCCAGCCGTAAGCATCAGATGAACGTGAAGACCGCCCGGTTGTATATCTCTCATTTTATCCAGGTACTCAATTTGGCAGTACTTCGGGATGAAATCAAAGTGGCGCATAAAGAATTATATGGCCTGCCTGCTTCAAACACAGTGCCGGACCTGTTGAGTGAAGCCGCACTGGTAGAGTGGGGGAAGAAAATAATTGAAGGCGAACAACAAAGAACAACTCAAGGCGGCATACCTATTTATAATCCGACTATTGCACGTGTAAAAGTGCATTATGATATTTTTCTGGAAAGCTACGAACGACAGAAAAACTATCAGGCATTAACCAACCGCAGTCTTGATGAACTGGCATCCATGCGTGGGCGTGCAGATGAATTGATTCTGGATATCTGGAACCAGGTAGAAGCTAAATATCAGGATATCACTCCCAATGATACCAGGTTAGAAAAATGTCGCGACTACGGACTGATATATTATTATCGCTCCAGCGAGAAAGTAAAAGAAGAAAAAGAAATATCATGCTGATAGATACTCATTCTCACCTTTTTGTTGAAGAATTTACCGAAGACCTGCCGCAGGTGATGGAACGTGCACGGAAAGCGGGAGTTTCCTATATTTTCATGCCCAATATAGACAGTACCACCATTGATGCTATGTTGTCAGTGTGTAGGGATTATCCGGGTTTTTGCTATCCGATGATCGGGCTGCACCCGACTTCCGTCAATGAATCCTATGAACAGGAATTAGCAGTTGTACACAAGTACTTGTCGACTTCTAATGAATTTGTGGCTATCGGAGAAATAGGCCTCGACCTTTATTGGGACAAGACTTTTCTGAAAGAACAAATTTTGGCTTTTGAAAAGCAAATAGAGTGGGCACTAGAGTATGACCTTCCGATTGTAATTCATTCAAGAGAAGCATTTGAATATATATATAAGGTAATGGAGCCCTATAAAAAGACGCCATTGACCGGCATTTTTCATAGTTTCACCGGGACATCGGAAGAAGCGGCGAAATTGTTGGAATTCGAAGGATTTATGTTAGGCATTAACGGAGTCGTTACTTTTAAGAAATCGACTTTACCGGAAACACTGACGACAGTTCCTTTAGAACGCATTGTGCTCGAAACCGACTCCCCTTATTTAGCTCCTGTACCGAACCGGGGGAAGAGAAATGAGAGCGCCAATGTAAAAGACACACTTATGAAGGTGGCGGAGATTTATCAGATAACTCCAGAGCACGTAGCAGAGGTCACTTCTGTTAATGCGCTAAAAGTGTTTGGAATCCGCAAATAAGGTTCGAAAGGTTTTAAATTATATTAATTTGCAGTATTTATTCAAGATAAAAGAGGGAGAATGCTTCAAGAAAAGAAAAAAAAGAATACATTTGTAGCTGAAAATGCAGAAAACATGCAGGGAGAGATGCTCGAGTGGTTGAAGAGGCACGCCTGGAAAGCGTGTATACGCCAAAAGTGTATCGCGGGTTCGAATCCCGCTCTCTCCGCAGGAAGTATAAACAAGAGACGATAAGTAAATACAATAATAATAATTTAATTAATTAATCTTAAAAATTAGACACACAATGAAAAAGTTATTTGCAATTGTTGCTGTGATTGGGGCCTTCACTTTTGGCTCAATTCAACTTGCTCAGGCTCAAGATGCTCCTGCAGCAGAACAAACTGAACAACAAGCTGCTCCTGCCGCTGAAGCTACTACTGCTGCTGCTCCTGCTGCAGAAGAAGGTGGTATTCACAAGGAAATCAAAGTTAAATTCATCGAAGGTACTGCATCTTTCATGAGTTTGGTAGCTATCGCTTTGGTGATCGGTTTGGCTTTCTGTATCGAACGTATCATTTATTTGAGCTTGGCTGAAATCAACACAAAAAAATTCATGGCATCTATCGAAGCTGCTTTGGAAAAAGGTGATGTTGAAGCTGCTAAAGACATTGCTCGTAACACCAGAGGTCCGGTTGCTTCTATTTACTATCAAGGTCTGATGAGAATTGATCAGGGTATTGATGTAGTTGAGAAGTCAGTTGTATCTTACGGTGGTGTACAGGCTGGTTACCTTGAAAAAGGATGTTCTTGGATCACACTGTTTATCGCAATGGCTCCGTCACTCGGATTCTTGGGTACTGTAATCGGTATGGTGCAGGCATTTGATAAAATCCAGCAGGTAGGTGATATCTCTCCGACGGTTGTTGCAGGTGGTATGAAAGTTGCCTTGATTACAACTATCTTCGGTTTGATCGTAGCATTGATCCTTCAGGTATTCTACAACTATGTACTTGCTAAGATTGAAGCTCTGACTAGCGAAATGGAAGATTCTTCTATCTCTTTGTTAGACATGGTAATCAAATATAACTTGAAATACAAAAAATAATCGAAGATGAGTAAGTTAACATATAGAGCATCGTATTATGCACTTTATGCGATGTTTGCCATCATCCTGATCGTATTGTGCCTTTTCTTCTTGGGAGGAGATGCAACAGGCGATGCAGTGATTGCGGGAGTAGATCCCGAGATGTGGCAGCCGGCTCAAACAGACGCCTTACTTTATTTGATGTATGCTTTGTTTGGCATTGCCATTGCAGCTACTATACTTGGTGCAATATTCCAATTTGGAGCAGCCTTGAAAGATAATCCGGCAAATGCTATCAAATCTTTACTTGGTTTGGTTCTTTTAGTTGTTGTTTTAGTTGTTGCTTGGTCTATGGGTGACGGAACACCAATGCAGATTCAGGGCTATAGCGGTACAGACAACGTTCCTTTTTGGCTGAAAATAACTGATATGTTCCTTTATTCTATTTACATCCTGTTGTTTGTAACAGTTGTTGCAATCATCGTGAGTGGCATAAAGAAGAAATTATCCTAATCAATTGAGTAATTCTCAATTAAATAAGTAATAACAATGGCAAGAGGAAAAAGAAAAGTTCCTGATATTAACTCAAGTTCTACGGCGGATATCGCTTTCTTGTTGCTGATCTTCTTCTTGATTACAACATCAATGGATACGGACCGTGGTTTGGCAAGACTTTTGCCTCCACCGCCCGAAGATCAAGATCAGGATAATACTGATAAAATCAAAGAACGTAACGTATTGCAGGTATACTTGAATAAAGATGATGCTTTGATGTGCGGTAATGATTATATCGGTGTTGATCAGTTGAGAGAGAAAGCTAAAGAATTTATTGCTAACGTTGCTAACGCAGAACATATGCCTGAAAAAACACAAAAGAATGTAGAATTCTTTGGCACATATCTGGTTAATGACAAGCACGTAATTTCTTTGCAGAATGACCGTGGATCTTCTTATCAGGCTTATATCAGCGTGCAGAACGAATTGGTGGCTGCATACAATGAATTGAGAGACGAGTTGGCTGAACAGAAATTTGGAACTACATATGCGGAATTGAATGACGATCAGCAAAAAGCGATTCGTGAAATTTATCCGCAACGAATTTCTGAAGCAGAACCTAAAAAATACGGAGAAAAAAAGAAGTAAGTAATGGGAAAATTTAATAAGACTGGTAAACGTGAAATGCCGGCATTGAATACTTCTTCGTTGCCTGACCTTATCTTTACCTTGTTGTTCTTCTTTATGATTGTAACAACAATGCGTGAGGTAACGTTAAAGGTACAGTTTACACTTCCGCAAGGTACTGAACTCGAAAAACTGGAGAAGAAATCGCTGGTAACATTCATCTATGTAGGAGAACCTACACAGGAATATCGCGCAAAAATGGGTACTGAAAGTCGTATTCAGCTCAACGACAGCTATGCTGAAGTGGGTGAAGTACAGGACTTCATTTTCCAGGAACGTGCAAGTATGAATGAAGGTGATGCAGCTAAAATGACTGTATCTCTGAAAGTAGACCAAAAGACAAAGATGGGTATTATTACTGACGTAAAAAATGCTCTTAGAAAATCTTATGCTTTGAAGATTAACTATTCAGCTACTAAACGTGGTGAAAAGTAATTAGTTAATTTGATATATAAAAAGGAAGGGTGTCCAAATCGGTTTGGACACCCTTCCTTTTTTATATATTAATATTACACATTTGTACAACTCTTTCTATCGGGATTCTTTTTTAATTGTCTTTTACTCCATATACTTCTTTATGTATTCTCTTTTTGATTGTTTCAAAATCCTTTTCACAATCCAGCTCTCCGTGTACCATTAAATACATGGGAAGAAAATCATCTCCGGGTTTGTAAGGAGGTTGACAGTAGTCTTTTTCCCATAGTGTAAAGCCCTGGCGTTGATAAAAGCTGATACGTCGTTTGGCCATTTCCTCCACCGGACGTTCTACTTCCAATACGATCGGGCGTTTTAAATAATTGCACAAGTATTCCAGTGTACGTTTTCCATAACCTCCATTTCGCAGGGCAGGATTGGTTGCAAAGTGTTCTACATAGTAGAAACTGTCAAAATCCCAATAGGTAATGAAGCCGACTGGCAAGTCATCATCGAAGATGATGTTATTATGAAAGTTGCCCGTACGGTCAGTGTACTCGCGCAGTTGTTCCAGCTGACGGTACTCTTCCGGTGGAAATGCATCAATCAGGAGCTCTTCCATGAATTTGTAATGTTGCAGGTCCGACGTACTGATTGGTTGAAGTCTAATCATGAGGTTTGGGTTTTAAGTTTGACAATAATATGATTGTATATTGATTTTGTTTTTGGATGAGTATTTACCATTGGTTACCATCGATGATTGTTATTCAATTAAGGAACATAAAACTCAATCATTCGGCGGATGGCACGTTGACAAACCGGGCAAAACTCCGGGTATCCGTTTGTTTTCATGCGACAGTCGTAGGCAGGACGATAAATACCTTTAGCGGAATAGCCGCCTCCTTCATATACTCCTACCGGATATTTCTTTCTTTCAGCAATAGGAGTAGGGATCGGAGTGTCTGACGGAAGCATATCTTTCCATTTGGAAGCAAAGTTTACCTGTGTTGAAATATTCTGTTCCCACGGTTCGACATCCAGTGGATAAGTATCCGTCATCACATCATCCTCATAAAAATACTCGTCGGCCAATCCGCCGAAGCTGTGTCCGAATTCGTGCACTACCACCGGTTTGAACATGGGGTGATGAGCTGTGGTCAGCGTATAAGAATTGTATATTCCTCCTCCGCCATATACATCTGTGTTAGCGAGGATAATGATATGTTCGTAGGGGATGCCTGCCAATGCATTGTGGATAGACTTTACCCGGCTGGTAGTCAGATAGCGATCTGAATAAAAGGTATCGAAATGAGAATGAACCGCCGTTTCTTTCCACAGATTTTCGCGAGGAACACTGACACCGCTATCCGTTGAAGGACTGGCTACGGCAACAATATTAAATTTACCCTTCATGGAACGGAACGGCTCGTACGAAAACAAACTTTCGCAGGTACGTTGTGCATCCTGATAGAATATATCCATTTCTTTTTCTGTATATCCCTCTGCCAGGATAGCAACATCTATGCAGTCTTTTTCATTGCCACTTTGCAGCATATACCGGTGTGGAGTAACATGTGATACTCCCCGTTTATGAATCAATATGTCATCCGGACGCACGATATGTTTGTAAGTAGCCATTGTTTTCTTTCGCGGAGAATATAAAGTCACTTCTATTTCCACAGGCTGTTTAGGATAGGGAAGAAGAAAGGTATTCTCAAACCCTTTAGCTGTTTCTTTGGCTTCGTCTGTTGACAGCCATTCTTGAAATAAAGAAGAGAAAGAAGTTTTGTAGATACACTGTTTGCTGGCAAGGTCTTTCACAATAATTTGTCCGTTGCCTTCCAAGGGAAGTTCGGAGAGATGGTGTTGACGGCCTGCCCAGGTGGGAAGCTGTGAAAGCTCATCCAGATAAATAGACTGTTGTGTAGCATCCCCGGTAAAGATATAATCCACTCGCATTGTTTTGTTCTGAAAATAATCAGCAAAATTCTGGGCATAACTTCCTATAGAAGTGTAGAAACACAGAATGATACAGCAAATATGTTTCATATAAATGGTATATTTATGTTTTTCGCAAAGGTACGAACTATTGTTGACTTATCCGCTTTCTGCAAATAAAAGTAATAGATTATAGTATTTGTTGTCGAAAAATCGCTAACTTTGCATAAAAGATTCATTGATAAAAACAATTTGATTCAAAAATGGGACATCATCAATTAGATGCTTTAGATGAGCAAATTCTGAGACTGATTGCAGGGAATGCGCGTATTCCTTTTTTGGAAGTGGCAAGAGCATGTAATGTTTCCGGTGCTGCGATCCATCAGCGTATTCAGAAGCTTACTAATCTAGGAATATTAAAAGGTTCGGAGTATGTTATCGACCCCGAGAAAATCGGATATGAGACTTGCGCTTATATTGGTATATATCTAAAAGACCCCGAATCCTTTGACTCGGTAACAAAAGCTTTAGAGGCTATCCCCGAAGTGGTGGAATGTCATTTCACTACCGGAAAATACGATATGTTTATCAAAATTTACGCGAAGAATAACCACCACTTATTGAGTATTATTCACGATAAGTTACAACCATTGGGCTTGGCGCGTACCGAAACATTAATCTCCTTCCATGAAGCCATTAAGCGGCAGATGCCGATTATGGTCGACATAGAAGATGAAGATTAATCATTAGTCAGTATTCGTGGTTGGATCACAGTAAGAAACAATTTTCTTACTTTCTTACGTAATCAACGAAAGCATAAGAGCAGAGATGTTTCTCATCCGCAGGATGGGCTTCTCTGCTTTTTTCCTGCCATACCTTTGAAGATACTTCCGGAAAATAGGCATCAGCTTCGGGAGCTGTACTGTCTATCTCTGTCAGGCAAAGTTCGTCAGCAAAAGACAGAGCCTGCTGATAAATGCTCGCCCCTCCTATAATATAAATATGTTCATCCTCCCGGCAACTTCTCAAAGCCGTTTCGAGTGAAGGAAACACTTCCGCACCGGAACATACCGTGTCCGGATTGGAAGATAAAACGATATTTCTTCGATTGGGCAATGCGCCTTTCGGTAATGACTCGAAAGTTTTGCGTCCCATAAGTATGGTGTTTCCGGTAGTTAATGCTTTGAAACGTTTCAAATCATTCGGTAACCAGAAAAGAAGCTTATTCTCGAAGCCTATAGCCATGCGGCGGTCTACGGCAGCAATGATGGATACTTTACTCATATTTTTTACACGGCTACTGCTCCTGCAATATGCGGATGCGGATCATAGTTTACTAATTCGAAGTCCTCAAATTTAAAATCGAAGATGTTTTTTACGTCCGGATTGATTTTCATTTGCGGCAATGGACGAGGCTCCCGTGATAATTGGAGCTTCACTTGTTCCAGATGGTTCAGGTAGATATGAGCATCACCGAAAGTATGAACGAAATCGCCGGCTTTCAAACCTGTCACTTGTGCCATCATTTGCAGTAATAATGCGTATGAAGCAATGTTGAAGGGAACACCGAGAAATATATCGGCACTGCGTTGATATAGTTGCAGGCTCAACCGCCCGTTTGCTACGTAAAACTGAAAGAATGCATGGCAGGGAGGTAGATTCATATTGTTCAAATCTGCTACGTTCCACGCACTAACGATGATACGGCGTGAATCCGGATTGTGTTTGAGTGTCTCCACTACTTCGCTGATCTGGTCGATGAAGCCGCCGTTGTAATCAGGCCATGAACGCCATTGATAACCGTAGACATGACCCAAATCACCGTTCTCGTCCGCCCATTCGTTCCAAATACGTACTCCATGTTCCTGCAGGTATTTCACGTTTGTATCTCCTTGCAGAAACCAAAGCAATTCGTATATGATTGATTTCAGATGCAGTTTTTTGGTTGTCAGACACGGGAAACCGTCATCAAGGTTAAAACGCATCTGATGACCGAAGATACTGATCGTTCCGGTTCCGGTACGATCACTTTTTTCCGTGCCTTCGGTTAGCACGCGATTGAGTAAATCCAGGTATTGTTTCATAATGAATAATTTGCAGTGAAAATGATTCTCCGTACAAAATTACAAAAATGGAGTGAATAAATTAGCAAACCAGCCGACGAACTTCTTCCAGGGAGAACGCTTTTTCCAAAACTCCGGTGTCAGCTGGGTGCAATGCTCGATATCGTTTCGGAACATATTATTTAATTCCCCCGTTATTCTTTTATCAAAAATAAAGGCATTTGTTTCGTAGTCATATCGTAGGCTGCGGCTGTTCAGGTTGGCAGTACCGACTGTGCAGAACAAGTCGTCCACCATCATAATTTTCGAGTGATGGAATCCCCCGTTGTACATGTAGACAGTAGCTCCCCTTTTCATCAGTTTATGTAACTTATAAAGTGCGGCATCCGGAGTAAAAGGGATATCGGAAGCAGAGGAAACCATGATGGTTACATCTACTCCCCGGTCGATTGTCCGGTTCAACGCCTTTTTGATGGAAGAAGTCGGTACAAAATAAGGATTGACGATATGAACATTCTTTTGTGCCGAATAAATGCTCATGGCATAGGCATGGCTCAACATACGGCTATTCTTTTTCGGGGTACGGTCTACAATTGCTACAACGATATTTGTGCTGTCTGTCTGTTCCTCATGTTGAGGAAAATAAGCTTCTCCTCCTATATTCTGTTTAGTCTCTTTGTTCCAGATCGTCAGGAAAATCTCCTGCAAATCGTTGACTGCATCCCCTTCGATACGCATGTGCATATCACGCCAGGTTCCGATTTTGGGTAGTCCGTTGATATAATAATCGGCGATATTCATTCCGCCTGTATATGCCACTTTTCCGTCGATAACAGCAATTTTGCGATGATCGCGGTGGGCGGCATGATTGATATAAGGGAAGGTGAACGGGTCAAACTTGACGATTTCGATTCCTTGTTCACGTATTTTCTTGAGGTGTTTCTTTTTAAGGGGCTTGTTGTTCGACCAGTTTCCGAAAGCGTCAAACATAGCTCGTACTTCAACACCTTCTTTCACTTTTTCGGCTAATAAAGTGAACAAAGCATTAGCAATGGAGTCATTTCGGAAGTTGAAATATTCCAGATGAACATGGTGTTTAGCTTCCCGGATGGCTTCAAATAAATCGATAAACTTCTCCCGTCCGCTTTTTAGCAGTTTGACTTTATTATTATCAGATATAGGGATTCCCGACTCTTCCAAGAAATGCAGTACTAGGGAATCGCTTGTTAGTCCGATTGAGTCTCTGGGCTGCGTCATCAGACTGTCGATGACATCTGCCTGAACATGTAATAAAGACAGGAACAGAAATAAAATAAATATACGTAGTTTCAAAACTCTTCTCTCTATTTTAGTTTACAGAGCAACAAATATACAACATCTATGTTTGGGCTTACTTGGAGTAAAGGGTAGATTTATTATTGTTTAACACTAAAAGAGAGGGATAAAGAGTTCTTTGACTCATAAAGATAAAAATCCGGGAAACTTATGCTTTGGACTTTTAATCTGTATTTATTTTGTTTATGCCATAGAAGCAACCTTTCGTGTAGCCATAAATAATAATACGACAGCCGCGATAATAATTGACTTTGGATCAAGGCCGGTAGTACCATGATTAATCATACTGATAAATACTTCTCTTATTGTTCCCCAAGCTGCTTCCAATCCGCCTAACCATACAAAAAGTACGGCAGCCACAGTCATTACGAAGGCACTCCAGATACGAGCCAGGTGGTTGCTACGACCGGGTAAATGGTGCATGACACGGCGACTGAATCCGTTGTCTGCTATTTCCTGCTTGTTTTCTGCGAAGAAATCGCGCAAGAGCTTATCATTGTCTATTTCTGTCATAACCGTTTTGTTTTAAATACGTTGCTAATTTTTCTTTTCCACGTGACAGGTGGCTTTTCACCGTTCCTGATGGTACTCCTACAATACCTGCTATTTTGTCAATACTAATGTCCTCCATATAGAACAACATAATGCAGGTTCTTTCCACTTCCTTCAGCATTTTGAGTGACTGATAAACATCCATTTTCTGTCCTACATTCTCTTGTTCGGTACTGTTGATGGCGTCTATTTCTTTTGTATCCAAGTCGGCTGTCTCTTTCCGGCTGCGAATATAATCATAAAAAACATTATAAGCAATACGGTACAGCCACGTAGAGAAACTTGACAAGTTTCGGAAAGAGGCAATGTTTGTATATGCTTTGATAAATGTATCTTGTGCAAGGTCGTCACTCAATTCGCTGTCGCCGCAAGTCAGGTTCAGGAAGAATCGCCGGATGGGCGACTGGTACTTCTCCACCAACTGGTCGAAGGCCCTGGTGTTCTTGAACACCACGACCTGCGCGACTAACGATATATCATTGAGTTGGCTCATTTATTCCCGTCGTTCTTTTCTTCGTTTACTCCTTTGTCTTTCTCTTCGGATTCAGAAGGGATGATTTCGAAGCTATCGTTTTTGACGTTATCCTGATTCTTTTTTTCATCTTTATGGGTAGTATACGTCCGGAGAGCATCTGTACCTTGAGCCTGTTGTTTACTACCGATGATCCATTGTCCGATACCCATAAATGTAACGAGTAAACCGATCGCTCCAATTCCGAATTCACCGGTGATTGCCCAAAGGAAGATGAAAAGACCGATACCTGTAAAGGTGTTCTTGATGCCTTGTGAACGTGAGTCAACCGTTTTGTTTTCACGAATAAATTCTGCTGGCAATGGCTGACCTGCAGCGAGTGCCTGTTCGGCAAGACGATAGCGTGCTTTCCGATTTTTATAACGGAAGAAGAAGATTACAAACAGAATGAATACCGGAAATCCGAATACTGCGATGATCGATATGATTGCTACGAGAATACCTCCATTAATACCAAATCCGTGGAATGGGAAATCGTCGTCATCCGATTCGAATGTAAAACTGGCCTTACCATGACCAGTACTGATATTACTTGAGTTTGCATCTACTTCTGTGGAATCAGTGTCCGCTGTATCTACACCGATGACTGTGACAGCAGTATTGTTTGTTTTTGCTTTATTGTCTTTGGTCACAGTTACCTTTACTTTTCCGACGGAATCGCGGACAACAGTAGTTTGGTTTTGGGCAATAGCCAGTGTGCAAGTGGTCAGTACAACCATCAATGCTAATAGAAAATTTTTCATATCAATAGTTTTTTAATTTATTTCTTTGTCTGTTAGACGTAGTTAATATCATAGAAAGTTGCAAAGAGACGAAATATTTTTGATATTTGCGGAAATTAATAACGAAAAATGGAATTACCCGCTTCTTTTATAGACTATACCCGTTCCCTGCTGGGCGATAAAGAATACGACAAATTAGCTGTTGCCATCCAACAAGAACCACCTGTCAGCATCCGGTTGAATGATGGGAAATTAAAAATTGAAAATGGAAAATGCAGAATTGTACCGCAAGCAGGCTGTATTACTGATTTTCAACTTTCAGCTTTCAATTTTGAATTTAATCAAGTCCCTTGGTCTTCCGAAGGATTTTACTTGGATGAGCGTCTCACTTTCACGTTTGATCCATTGTTTCATGCAGGTTGTTATTATGTTCAGGAGGCTTCTTCTATGTTTGTGGAGCAGGTGCTCCGGCAGTATGTCACCGGACCGGTAAAGATGCTGGATCTTTGTGCGGCTCCCGGTGGAAAGTCTACTCATGCCCGTAGTGTGCTTCCTGAAGGGAGTTTACTGGTGGCTAATGAAGTCATCCGGAATCGTTCGCAGATTCTTGCGGAGAATTTAACGAAATGGGGACATCCGGATGTAGTGGTAACCAATAATGATCCGGCAGATTTTGCGGCTTTGCCGTCTTTCTTTGACGTGATTCTTACAGATGTCCCTTGCTCCGGTGAAGGTATGTTCCGTAAAGACCCTGTTGCTGTAGAAGAGTGGAGTCCCGAGAATGTAGAAATCTGTTGGCAGCGGCAACGGCGGATTATTGGAGATATTTGGGACACGTTGAAGCCTGGGGGAATTCTTATATATAGTACGTGTACATTTAATACAAAAGAGGACGAAGAGAATGCACGTTGGATTCAACAAGAGTATGGAGCCGAACTGTTAACTGTGCAGGTACAGGAAAATTGGAATATAACAGGAGATCTTTTACCGGATAATTGTGATGGTTCTAAATCTTCTATTCCTGTCTATCATTTTTTCCCTCATAAGACGAAAGGCGAAGGCTTTTTCCTGGCAGCTTTTCGGAAGCCGGAGACAGGAGACGAGATTCCGGTATCTTCTTTCGCCAAGGAGAAGACTTCTAAAAAGAAAGATAAGAAAGGAGGAGCAGCATCTTCTCCTGTTTCGAAAGAACAGCTGAATATTGCAAAAAGCTGGCTGAATGATGAAAATTCGGACAAGTATATATTGTCGGCAGAAGGAACAAGTATCCGGGCTTTTTCAAAGCATTATGCTGATGAATTAATGGCGATGAAACAATGCCTGAAAATCGTATCGGCAGGAGTGGAGATAGGAGAAGTGAAAGGAAAGGATTTGATACCTGACCATGCATTGGCGATGTGTAGTTCACTTTTATGCCGGGAAGCTTTCGCTACGGAAGAAATAAGTTATAAACAGGCTATCACTTATTTACGAAAAGAGGCCATTACCTTGCCGGTAACAGCCCCTCGTGGATATGTTTTGCTTACGTACCGGCATATTCCTCTCGGATTTGTGAAGAATATCGGCAATCGTGCCAATAATCTTTATCCGCAAGAATGGCGTATCCGTAGCGGATACTTGCCGGAAAATATACGCATATTATCGGAAAGTACAGTTGATTAAAGAAGACCCTGCTGATTAAGGCAGTATTCCGGCAGGTATTTCCTGTTCGGAAAGGGTAAAACTAATTTGTTTGCCTGTGCCTGGTTCACTTCCAGCGATTTCTTCCAGCGTGTAGGAAGGAGGTGGCGCAGGTGATGTCCGCGTTTCTCCGATGGGTGGAGTATTCCAATTCAGATTCAAGCTTTTATCCAAGCGGTGAAATACGTATGCGTTTCCCCACAAGATGAATTTATGATTGGAAATAGGTGTTGCCGCATCTTCCGAAAAGGTGAGAGTTAGTATAGCTTTCTCATTATTTTCTTCTTCTTTTTCCAGTTTGTATCTTCCTCGAGTTATTAAGGTTAGTCCGGATGAAAAAGCTGTTTGTTCTCCCTGTTTGAAAAAATAAGCATCCCGTGCGTGATTGTTAATTAGAAAAATGTCGGAAATGCCGGGTAGAAGATTTGCGTCTCCGTTTGGTAAGTTAGACAAGTAGCTGCGGAGCAACTTTATATCCTCGTAATTGTCGACAACCTTGATTGGCAGGGTGCAGGTTTCTTGTGTGGCGTTGTCCGTTACTGTCAGATAAGTTTGCCCGGTGAGAATACCGGTAACATAAATCATACGTCCGGCAGGTACTCCGGTCCAGCCGGTTTCGGTTCCTGCGCTTGCGATGCGTGTGTCTTTAACTTCAAGTGAGTAATCACCATTTCCGCTTTCCAGTCCAAGGTAACGTCTGCCACCCATGGGCACTTCATATTCACTGTTGTAAAAACGAAGTGGATTTTCTTCATCCTCTTTACATCCACTGAATAGTGTAAGGATGCAACATAACATGAATAGATAGAATTGTTTAGGTCTCATAATCTGTATTTTATGTTCGTTGCAAATGTAACATATTATTTTGAAATATTTAGTTGGAACTTGAAGAAAATGAGAGGGAGAGGGGAGATATATTCAGGCACGGGTTACACGGATTACGCTGTTGCTTTATGGTAATCATATTGCTGAAAAACGTGAAATCTGTGTAATCCGTGCCTGAAATTATTATATAAACATACTTACATCACTTAAAATAGAAATTAGTATGTTCAGCGTAATCCATGTCTAAAGGATTTTTATGTACTATTTACAGTTTACTCTTGTAAATCCGTGCCATTGCTTTCTGGTACTGATTTTCCAGTTGCAGATAATTTTGATGGCTTTGGTAGATGACAGAAACTTCAACGAAATATTCAATCATACTAATTTGTCCACCTGTCAGAGCTTGTTTCAGCAGTGACAGATCTTGTTGCGACTGGAAAGTCTTGCTGTATTCTTCCATCGAAGCGTGCAGTGTTTTCGCTTCCCGGTAAAGCTGTGCCAATTCGGACTCTACTTGCAGGGTAGCATTATCCTTTTGCAAGTCAATGTTAAGAGCCTGTGCTTTAGCGATTTTTACCTTATTCCGGTTTTCGAAAAGTGGGAAAGAGAAACCTACCACTACACCGTTGAAAGGTACGCCTGTTTCTGTATTCCGACGGTAGCCGAGTTCCAGTTTTGGTAGCCATTGTGATTTATTGACAGCAATCTGTTTGCGGGCAACAAGACTTTCGTTGCCGAGTGCCATAAGAGTACGGTCCGTTGCCATGACTTCCGACTTCAATATTTGATAATCAGTAGGGAAAGGTATAGCCGGATATTGGTTTTCCTCGAAAACTACCGGAATATTACCATTCAGCGTATTCAACTCCTGCTGTTTGTTGCGGAGTGCTGTTTCGTTCAGAGACGCTTCTGTTCTGACATTCAACAGTTCCAAGTTGATTTTGTTGGTTTCGAGAGCATTTGCATCTCCTGTTTGAAGACGCTTGGCATACATCTTTGCAAGTTCTTCCGCATTGCGGAGGCGTTCTTCCAGAATATGCTTTTGCTGACGAAGCATGATAATATCCAGGCAAAGTTCTTTCGCCTGTAACAGCTTCTCTTGACGGAAAACATCCGATTGACTGTCAAAAGCTCCGGCTTTCAGACGGTTCAACTTGTTGCGTGTAGCATATAAGCTGGGGAAATCAAAGCTTTGTGAAACGACCAGTTCGCCGATTGTTTCGCTTTTATCTTTCGCTCCCCATAGATGTGCGTAAGAAAGAGTAGGATCAGGCAGGTTATTATCCGTTTTAGCTTCCAGCTTCTGCGAAGTAATCAGTTGCTCGTTTGCCTGCAACTCCTTATTGTTCGTTTCGATATTCTTCAATACCTGTTCAATTCCGTTTTGGGCTTGCACTTTGCCTATGGTTAAGAAAAGAAGTGCAGCGCTTATGGTCATGATTTGTTTCATTTCTAATTTCTTTATTTATTACAAGCTATTGTTGATAGATACTTTATGATAAGACATCTATTTGTTTGGCACCGAGGAACGACCCGTTTCTCACCGAGAAACACTTGGTTCCTCACCGGGGAACGATGGTTTCCTCACCGAGGAAAAACATCACCTGCTACAGGCTTTCCTGGGCCTTTTTCCGATGCATCATCAGATAAACAATCGGAACGATAAAACCGTTCAAAAAAGTAGACGTTAATAACCCTCCTAAAATCACTTTTGCCATCGGACTTTGAATTTCGTTACCGGGCAAGTCGCCGCCGAGTGCCAATGGAATCAGTGCCAGTGCAGAAGACAATGCCGTCATCAAAATCGGATTCAGCCGGTCGAGAGAACCTCGGATCACACTATCGTATACATTCAAACCTTCTTCCTTTTGCAAATGATTGTAGTGGCTGATGAGCAACATACCGTTACGCGTTGCAATACCGAACAAGGAAATGAAACCGATGATAGCCGGAATACAGACTTCTCCTGTTGTAATCACCAAAGCAAATACACCACCGATCAGTGCCAGCGGAAGATTCAGCAAGATGACGCCCGACTCTTTCACGCTGCGGAACTCATTATACAATAACAAGAAGATTACTACAATGCTGATAAATGAAGTCAACGCCAGTGTCCGGCTGGCAGCCTGCTCACTTTCAAACTGTCCGCCATACTCGATGTGATAGCCTTCGGGTAGTTGCACCGATGTGTCGATGCGCTTCTGAATATCATTGACAACACTACGCAAATCGCGGTCGGCCACATTGGCAGAAATCACAATTTTACGTTTTACATTCTCGCGGTTGATCGTATTCGGTCCCATGGCTGATACCACTTCTGCTACATAGCTCAAAGGAACTTTGCGGCCGTCATTCGTATCTACCATCAAGTTGCGGATTTTTTCTATTTCATCCCGGGCATCATCCTTCACTTTCACGATCAGATCGAAACTCTTGCCTTGCTCATAAACCTGCGAGATTACTTTTCCAGCCAAGGCTACGTTCACATATTCCGAGAACTCCGGCAGAGTAATACCGAACTTAGCCAGCATTTCCCGTTTAGGCTGTATTTTCAGCTGCGGACGCTCAATCTGTTGCTCCACGTTCAGGTCGGCAACACCGGGAATATCACTGATAGCTCCTTTAATTTGATTACCGAGTGAGAACATTTTATTCAGATCGTCTCCGAACAGCTTGATAGCGATATTCGCTTTCGTACCCGATAACATAGCGTCGATACGGTGGCTGATTGGTTGTCCGATTTCTATATTTGCCCCGGTGATAGTACCCAACTTTTCACGTACATCAGCTACCAGTTCACTGCGCGAACGATCTTTCAGTTCAAACGGAGCTTCTATTTCAGAAACGTTTACCCCTAACGCGTGCTCGTCCAGTTCGGCACGTCCCGTTTTCCGGGCTACGGTTTGTATTTCGGGAATCGTCATCAATAACTCTTCTGCCCGATGTCCCATTTTATTGCTTTCTTCCAGTGAAATACCCGGTAGAGAACTGATATTGATGGTGAACGATCCTTCATTAAAGGAAGGAAGGAAACTGCGTCCGAGTGTAAAGAACACTCCGAGTGCAACCACAAAGAGTGCGATTGTACTTCCAAGTGTCACTCGTTTGTGTGCCAGCACCCAAGTCAGTGCCTTTTCATAAATCCCTTTCATCCAACGGGCAAGGGGAGCTTCTTTCAGTTTCTTGTTTGTCTTATTGCTTCCTAATAGATAAGAACAGAGCACCGGAGTCAGCGTCAGAGCAACTACTGTCGACGCGAACAATGCTACGATAAAGGCAACGCCCAGCGGAACCAACATTCTGCCTTCCATTCCGCTAAGGAAGAACAACGGTACAAAGCTGACAACGATAATCAGCGTAGAATTAAGTATAGGCATCCGCACCTCTTTCGAAGCATTGAATACCACCTCGAGTGTACTTAACCTTTCCGCTTTTGCTTTCTGACGGTTCTCCCGCAGTCGTTTATACACGTTTTCCACATCGACGATGGCGTCGTCTACCAATGATCCGATGGCTATCGCCATACCTCCGAGGCTCATGGTGTTGATTGTCAGTCCCATGTAGTGTAGTGTCAGAATCGAAACAAGCAGGGAAAGAGGCAGCGTTACCAATGAAATCAATGTAGTGCGCACATTTGCCAGGAACAGGAAGAGTACGATTACTACAAAAATACCTCCTTCAAAGAGTGATTTCTTCACATTGCCGATGGAACTTTCGATAAAGCGGCTTTGACGGAATATGTCCGTTGAAACTTTTACGTCCGGTGGCAGATTCTTTTGCAGGTCTTTCAAAGATGCTTCCAATTTATCCGTCAGTTCCAGCGTACTGGTAGCCGGCTGTTTGGTAATAGTCATCAGTACGGCAGATTTTCCACGCTCTGAAGCAGTTCCCAGTTTCGGGGCTTTTGGTCCGATGGTTACGTCCGCAATATCTTCCAGCGTGACAGGGAAGTTGTTCACTGTCTTTACTACCGCTTTGCCAAGTTGCTCTGTTTTAGAAGTTGAAAGTACACCGCGTACAATATATTCATTTCCAAATTCGTAGAGCACACCTCCATTTGCGTTCAGGTTCATATCCTGTGTCACAGCCATCACTTCTCCCATCGAAATGCCGTAATGACGCATCCGTTCGGGATCCAGCTGAATCTGATATTCTTTGATATCTCCTCCGAGTACGGCAACCTGTGCCACTCCTCCGGTAGACAATAGACGGGGACGGATAGTCCAGTCCGCAATCGTACGAAGATCGAGCATCGAAGTGGAGTCGGCAGTCAGACCGACGATGAGCATTTCGCCCAAGATGGAGGATTGTGGGCCGAGTGTCGGTTTACCAACGTTGACCGGCAGTGATTCACTGACCACTGCTAACTTCTCGCTAACAATCTGGCGAGCGAGATAAATATCGGTTCCCCAATCAAATTCTACCCAGACAACGGAAAATCCGTTGGTAGAAGAAGAGCGGACACGGCGTACACCCGTAGCTCCGTTTACGGCAGTTTCAACAGGAAAAGTGACGAGCTGTTCAACTTCTTCTGCAGCCATACCGTTGGCCTCGGTCATGATGACTACCGTAGGTGCGTTCAGGTCGGGGAATACGTCTACTTCCGTATGCATGGCGGTATACGTTCCCGCAATTAGCAGGAGGATGGCCGCGCAGACTACAACCAACCGGTTGTGTAGGGAGTAATGTATAATTTTGTTAAGCATTTCTTTAAGAATTAAGAATTAAGAATTAAGAATGAAGAATTAGAAATGAAGAATTAAGAATGACTATGCAGCACGTGCAATAAACATATACCAATTATTGCGCAGCCAAATTCTTCATTCTTCATTTCTAATTCTTCATTTAATCAATGTTCGTGACTATGTGCCGGGATGGCATTGCTTGCGCTTGCCAGTCGAACCTGATAAGCACCTTCGGTCACTACACGGTCGCCAGCCTTCACTCCGGTCAGGATCTGAACACTTTTACCGTTGTCGGCTCCTATCGTTACTTCCTGTTTTTTATAACCCTCTTCGTCCAGTTGCAGGTAGATAAAGAAGATCCCTTGTTCCTCTGTCAGTGCCGTGCGTGGGAGAGACAGTACGTTTTCCATCGTTGAAGAAAGCAAGAACACCTCTACGAATGATCCGGGGATCACTTCCCCTTTATTGTCGAACTCAAAAGTGACAGGCACATAAAAAGAGTTGTCTCCGGCAGCTTTTCCAAAAGAGAGAAGTTTGCCGTTCAATGTTTTCAGCTCGTACACCTGATTATTATAAGGAGTCTGGAAATTGGCGGAACTGATTGTACGGAGGTATGGATAATACTTTTCCGACACTTCGGCACGGAGGAAAAGACGACGATTCTGCGTCACGCTCACCAGCGGTTGTCCGATGGTCACGTAGTCGCCTTCTTTCACAAGAATGCTTTTCACATATCCTGCAATAGGAGCTGTAATACTTTGGCCGATAGCCGAATGATTCTTGGAAAGGGCTTCGTAACTAAGGCGGGCATTTTCATAACTTTGTTCTGCCTGTGCAAAATCCTTGTCAGATACAATCTTGTTTTTAACAAGCTCTTTCATACGTTCGTACTCCTTCTTAGATACCTCGTAGGCAATGCGGGCACGTTGTACCGGATCACCGTCGGCGATATTTTTTGAAGAAATCGTGACTAGCGGCGTGCCGTTGCCGACGCTCATTCCTTCCGTTACTTTTCCACGGAAAGATACAACGCCGGCCACTGTAGCTACGGCAACCGATTCATCACCTTGGGCAGCCAGTACCTGTCCGCTGGTTTTAATCACTTGCTGGAAAGGTGCAGGTTCGATAACGCTCACCTTGACACCGGCTGCTTCAGCTTTTGCCTTCGGAAGGATGATTTCATCACTGTGCGCTTCGGCAGACTCGTTATGTCCATCGGTCGCTTCATGGTTGTGTTCTCCGCTACATTCGCCTTCATGAGAATGATCGGAACCCTCTGCCTCGTGATTATGTCCTTCCGTGGCATGATCGTGTTCATTGTGTGTGTGTGTGACGGTACTATTATTACAGGAACCCAGCACGAATAAGCCTAGGATTCCTACGAAAATAAGTTTTTTCATAATGATATTTTCCTACTAAATTTTACTGTTTTTTTACGCTACAAAGATAAGGTAACGCAAATGCAACTGATTTGCATTTACGCTTTTACGCAAAAACAGAGTAGGGAGGGGCACGAAGAGGAGTGGCACGGTGTATATCCGTGCCATGCAGAGAGTCTCGGTAGACGTAATAGTTCTTAATCCGTCTCTCTTGTGGCCGTAATAGATGTTCGATGATTACATCCGTGAACAGGGTAGCGATGAATACATAATCCGGTCCGCTATCCGTATGTACGGATGGAGTGGGAGAGTAGAAACGAGTCATACATTCGCTGCTGCAACATGAATCGTTTCCCGGGTGATGATGATGCGTGGGACATTGTTGTTCTACAGGCAAGTCCTGCTTCATGCAAATCATTCCGTTGGGGTGATGATGATGGGGAATAACGGCTGCCACCAACATTATAATGTTGATTAAAAATAGCAGAGTTACTATTATTCGTTTCTTCCCTTTCATCCTTTCTTTTAGAGAATTTATTTTTTTATTGATTCCTTTTCTTTTTCTTGCAAACGTTCCAGCAATTCTGTTGCTGATACATAAATTACTTTTCCATCTGGTGTTCCCTGACTAAGGAGTTTACCATTGCGAGCATTTTTTTCCAGCAATCGCTTTTCTGCCAGCTGAAGACCGCGTCGTAATTTATCGCTCAATTCTTGCATTTCATTATTTGACATAATTCTTGATGCATTTAAAAAGTTCAAGTTCATATATTCGATCCTCGCCATGTTGGTAACCTTCGGCTACAATTACTCGAGGAGAAATACTGTTATCGGCTAACAGCCAATAGTCTACACGCGGCATATAAATCTGAAACAGATTGTTAATGCCTGCCTGATATCGGCGGTAGATAACGTCCATCGGTACATTATGTCCCCCTTCATTGACCCGTTGTAATACACGGTTGACGGCAAGTTCCGGAGAATTCAGCCAGAAATAAATCAAGCTGACTTTATATCCGGCATTTTGTGCTCTTTGAATGAGCCGGGTGTATGAACGGGTTGCCAATGTTGTTTCAATAGAGAAACTTACTTTAGCAGCTAATAGTTCATTAATACGTTTCAACATCAGACGGCCGGCTTCTATAGCCATACTTTCCGGATTGAACGGTGATAAACCTTTGGCGATTTCATCCGCATTAACGAACTCTTTGCATAATAAAATTTCAGGCAGTACAGTGTAGGAAGCTGTTGTTTTACCAGCTCCGTTACATCCGCTTATAATGTATAACTGCCTTGTTTCATCCATTTTTTTCTAACTGCCTGTTATAAATGATGTTGCAAATATACAAATACTTTTATTCCGCCTGCAGCCGATACCCTCTTTTTATTATTTATTATTTCTTTTCCAGTTCTTGCAACGAATCCATTTTTTTCTTTTCGAGGAACTCGTAGATGCCGCAAAGATGTTCCGTCACCTTTTGATTACCGAACTCATATACCTTGGTCACCAGTCCGTCGAGGAAGTCACGGTCGTGTGAAACAACAATCAGCGTGCCGTCAAAATCCAGCAATGCCTGTTTCAGGATATCTTTCGTTTTCATGTCCAGATGATTCGTCGGCTCATCCAGGATCAGGAGGTTGACAGGTTCCAACAGCAATTTAATCATGGCAAGGCGGGTACGCTCCCCACCCGAAAGTACTTTCACCTTCTTCATTGATTCCTCGGGACCACCAAACATGAAGGCACCCAGTAAATCACGAATCTTGTTCCGGATATCCCCCTTGGCTACATCATCAATCGTTTGGAAAACCGTCAGGTTTTCATCCATCAACGAAGCCTGATTTTGAGCGAAATATCCGATTTGTACATTATGTCCTAAAGTCAGTGTACCGTCATGTTCGATTTCCTTCATGATACATTTCACGAGTGTAGATTTACCTTCACCGTTTTTACCGACAAAAGCTACTTTATCACCACGCTCAATCGTCAGGTTAGCGTTGCGGAACACCACTTTCTCTCCGTATGCCTTTCCGACACCTTCCATGATAACCGGATAACTGCCCGAACGGGGGGAAGGCGGGAATTTCAGTCGTAATGCAGAAGTATCCTCCTCATCGACTTCGAGCAATTCCAGCTTTTCCAGCATTTTGACGCGGCTCTGTACCTGCAACGTCTTTGAATATGTTCCTTTGAATCGTTCGATGAACTCCTTCGTTTCAGCAATAAACTTCTGCTGCTCGTCGTATGCCTTCTGCTGCTGTTCGCGGCGATCCTTACGCAGTTGCAGATATTGGGAATAGTTCACTTTATAATCATAAATACGTCCCATCGTCACTTCGATGGTGCGTGTTGTAATATTATCCACGAATTTGCGGTCGTGGCTGATTACGATAACTGCTTTCCCGTTATTAATAAGGAAATCTTCCAACCATTGAATAGATTCAATATCCAGATGATTCGTCGGCTCATCGAGCAAGAGTACGTCCGGTTTCTGCAACAGCAACTTAGCGAGCTCGATGCGCATCCGCCATCCACCGCTGAAATCACTCGTCTGGCGTTGAAAATCGCTCCGGGTGAACCCTAATCCGAGCAATGCCTTTTCCACATCCTCTTCATAATTAGTTGCGTCAATCGAATAAAACTTCTCGCTCAAGGCAGACACTTCTTCAATCAGCGCCATGTAACTGTCGCTCTCGTAATCCGTCCGTGTCTCGAGCTCTTTGTTCAGTTTTTCAATCTGCGCTTCCATTTCATGTAGATGTGAAAAAGCTTGTGCCGTTTCGTCAAACACTGTTCTTCCGTCTTCCGTCATCAGATGTTGAGGCAGATAGGCTACTACGCAATCTTTGGGCGCGGAAACTTTTCCACGTGTCGGTTGTCGTGCGCCTGCCAAAATTTTCAGCAGCGTACTTTTTCCCGCCCCATTTTTACCCATCAGTGCGATGCGGTCTTTTTCATTAATTACGAAAGAAATATCACTAAATAAAGTAGTGCCGCCAAACTCTACGGCTAGTCCGTCAACAGAAATCATACTATTCTTTTAAATTGAGGCGCAAAGATAGCGAAATATATGAATCTTTTTTATAACTTGCGGGCTGAAAAGGGAGATTAATCTCAAAAAACAGATAAAAAAACAATATATAAGCGATATGGAAAGCGAACAAATGAATGAATTCAGACCCTTAATTTTAGTAGCTGAAGACGATGACAGCAACTTTAAATTAATCAAGGCTATCATAGGCAAAAAGTGTGATATCGAGTGGGCTAAAAATGGGCAGGAAATGGTGGAGTTGTTTCAACAGCATCAGGAAAGAACCAAAGCAATGCTGATGGATATCAAGATGCCGGTGATGAACGGGTTGGAGGCAACGAAGATAATTCGTGAGTCTAATACCGAAATTCCTATTATCATGCAGACAGCTTATGCTTTCAGCTCGGATAAGGAAAACGCAATGAACGCAGGAGCAACTGAAGTGTTGGTGAAACCTATTACTTTGAGTATTCTCCGCACTACTTTAAGCAAATATCTACCCGATTTGCAGTGGTGAAATTGATTGGTACGGGAATTTTTTTAATTTATTTAAAAGATGCTTAAACGTTAAATACGGAATAGCGTAGAAAAAGAGTATGATTGGGTAGAAAAATGGTATGTAAAAGATGCCGTTGAATATTCCTTTTTCTCTATTATATTTGAGCATTCATCTGATGAAATTGGATAAAATAAAATAGGCGAACCTCACGGTTGGCCTATTTTTGTTCGCCTCTGTTAATTTGTTAGAGTACAGAAACGACTCTATGTAAAGTCTCTCCTTTGAGAGATTTTAAGTTCATTATTTGTTTCCGCCGGCCCACCAGACAGCTTCGCTATATACATACTGGCCATCACCGAAAGCAGCTTTCACTTCAGGATTTGCCAATACGTCGTCTGCTCCATAACCGAAGCGCAATGGGAACTTATTGTTGTTCAGCGGGTTCTTCAGTACAATGAAGTTTTCTCCTGCACCTTTCAAACGACGGTAGTCGTTATAGGCTTCCAGTGATTCGCCGGATGCACCGAAGAAGGCGAGATACTTCTGTATCATTGTCTCTTGCAGAGGGTTGGCATCGAATAACGGTTCTACTTCATCCGTGAAATAGGTTTCTGCTACATCTGCCCCCAAACCGCTGTCACCATCATATACCCAAGTGTCGGCGGCATCTATAATTGAGTTTTCCAGATTCTCGAATCCGGCAGTGATTGCAGCTTTTAAAGCATTCTTAGCTTCACTCAGTCTGCCTCCCAAACGGCATAATGCTTCTGCTTCGAGGAATTTCACTTCGTGATAACTGATTAAAAGAGTAGGAGCCGACATTGCCCATGATATCATTGACATACCATAATTGTTCTGCAACTCTTGCGGAGTTCCGTTAGGAGCCGCTTTGATACCTGCGATGTCTGTAGCTTGCGTACCTCCGTATCCATAAGCAATATAGCCGGTGGGATCGGGCTCCAGAAATGCTTGCGGTGCTCTGGGGTCATTGCGCTCAACAAACTTTTCAATCAGACTGGCACTGGCTGCCAAACTGTTACGGCTATAGCTGAATGACCAAAGCGGATTCAACTGCGAATCAGCGTCATAAACAGCCAGTTTACATTCTTCACTTGCATTAGCAAATGATTTGCTCACATAAGTAAGAATGTTCTGAAGATCAGTTGTCTTATTGGCACTTTTATTGAGCAGACGCATTGTATAGCGTGCTTTTAACGCATAAGCTGTCTTGAGCCACATACTTGCTTGAGTACTGGTGTTTGAACCGTAGATCAAGTCTTTAGAACCGACTGCGCCGGACAGACCTGCATCTTTGGCAGTACCGTTATTCAGCAGAGTGATGGCATCATCCAGATTCTGCATCACTTCCTGATAAATGCTTTCCTGCGTATCTATTTTGGGCTGCATATACATTGGTGTGCCGTCCGGATTGAGGATACCAGTCTGGCTGTACGGTGTATTTCCAAATACATCGGCAGCCACTGCTCCGTTGTAAGCGAGCAGGATTTTAGCAATTGCTTCCGTCACTACGTTTCCTTTTTCCGAAGGATCTTCTTCACACTTCTTGATAACGATTTTAGCGTTCTTGATATTTGAATACACGTTGATCCATGCGTTGTTGTAGGTAGTAGCCGTTGTAGGCTCTCCGCTACGTACTTCCGCCCGGTAAAGCTGGTTGGATATACCCGTTTCGTGTTCAATGTAAACAGAAGAATAGAGCGAGAAATCCCCTCCCACAGTGCTGAATGCAGTGCTTACCCCTAAGTCTGTAATCAAAAATTTTGCAGGCGCATCCAGAGGATTGTTAGGGTTTTCATTGATTTTATCCATTGCGTCTTCCGTACAAGCAGAAGCAATGGCAGCAGTCAAGAAAGAAACTGCCAGCAATTTTCCTATTGATTTATATTTTTTCATTGTCTTGCAGATTAAAATTTAATGTTGAAACCAAAGCCGAAACTAGCTGTCTGCGGCATTGAATAATCTTCAAATGCTCCTGCCATGTTGTTGTTACCCTGACTGGCTTCCGGATCGAGGTCAGGCAATTGAGCCCAGATCAGGATATTTCTGGCAAATGCGTTTACAGAAAGTTCTATCGAACGTTTTTGAAGAATTTTGTAGTTGACAGCCACTTCACGCAGTTTGATGAAAGAATTGTCATATACAGAAGATTCGTCAATATCGTTCAGGCGGCTGTAAAATACCTGTTGTGCGTTTGCACCTGTGATAGCGATATCATTTTTAGTTCCATCGGTTTTGTATCCGTCGAAGATGATGGTACCTTCGCGGTTTTCCGTTCTCTTGCTGACACCGTAGTAGTCTGCCAGTCCGGTTGTTCTGCTGTACATCTGGCCACCCTGTTTCCAGTCGAGTACTGCGCTGATTGTACACTTCCATAAACGTAATGTGGTGTTGAAACCCATCAGGAAGTCCGGAGAAACCTTTCCGATTACCTGTGCTTCACCAGCGATAGGAAGACCGTTTTCGTCTACCAGACGATTACCGTTTTCATCTCTCTTGAAACCTACACCATAGATTACAGGGAATTTCTCACCTGCCGAAGCACGTACCTGCGGAGTAACATAACCACCCAGAGAGATATTTTCTACACCCGGTGCCAGTTCATCTACGTAGTTATCGATTTTCGTCCAGTTGAATGCAAAATCCCAGTTGATATTCTTCGTCCGGATGGGGTTGAAGCCGAGAGTGAATTCGTGCGTGTTGGTATGAATCTTACCACCGTTGGTGAGCAGTTTGCTGGCACCGGTAGAAGAAGCCAAAGGCACTTCAAAAATCTGGTCTTTTACATTCTGGCGTGAGTACGTATAACTGAATGTGATTAAGTTATCGAGGAAGTTCACGTCAGTACCCACTTCATACGAACGTGTGTTCTGCGGTTTCAGTTTCGGGTCGAAAATCGTGTAGTACGGAGTATAGGCAGTAGTACCTTTCATCGGATACATGATCGGAGTCAGTGTGTAAAAACCACCTCCGTATGTCGGAGTTGAGTAGTAGTTTTCGAGGAAATCCCCTGCTTGTCCTACTTCCGCATAAGATACTCTCAATTTAGCGTGATTAACAACATTGTTTTTCAATGCATCCAGTTCCGTCAGGATGAAGCCTGCCGAAATAGAAGGATAGAAGAACGAACGGTTGTTACGTGGCATATTAGATACGTAGTCCTGACGTCCGGTGAGGGTCAGATAAAGCATATTTTTGTAAGAAGCCGATACGTTACCGAAGAATCCCACTGTACGGTTTTTCCACGTCTCTTCCTCTGTCTGTTGAGTAGTGGCGTTGTTGATGTGGTTCCATCCCGGGAAGTTGTAGTTCGTACCATATTCATAATACTTCTTTCTGTTACTTTGGATAATTTCGTTACCCAATACAGCATTCAATCCCCAGTCCTCGTTGATGCGCCAGTCATAGTTGATGGTCAGCAAAGAGTTGTATGTAGCGTTCGTCCAGCCGTAGTTTTCGATCTGTCCGCGACCGCCACCGGTATTACTACCGTATCCGTAGCTGTCTACATAGTGAGTGGTGTAAGCATCCACGCCGACCATGTATTTTGCGTTCAACTTGTGGTTGGTTGTACCAAAATCAGTCTGATAGCTTGCGTATACATTTCCGAAGAAACGGTTGGTATCTTCTGTGAATTTGTTGTTTTCCATCGCCCAATAAGCGTTGTCAAAGCTACCACGGAAAGAATTCTGTGTGTACGGGTTACCGTCTACGTGACTTGGAATACCGGCAAGATCATAGCTGGGAGGAGCTGCGTAAACCGTTCTTAACAGACCGTTACCGGAAGTCACTGCCTTGTCGATAGAAGTAGTGATATAGTTAGCTGTAAATCCGGAACTCCAGTTGTTGGTCAGTTTCGTGTCAGCACTAACCTTTACATTATATCTGTCCATACCAGTGCTTGAGATAATACCGTCCTGATGTGTATTTCCCAATGAGATAGAGTAGGAGCTCTTGTCGAGCATCTGCGCTACATTCAATGAATTGCTCCAGGTGATTCCTGTGTCGAAGAAGTCTTTTGCATTGTCATACGCCTGTGGAGTAGCCCACGGGTCAAGACCGGCTGCTGCACGCTGGGGAACATAATATTTTCCCTGTTGCTTACCGAACTTCTGCGTGTATTCGTTATCCGTGTTACCTCCATACGTTGCGTCGTTTGGAAGTTCGGAAATCTTAGGTCCCCAAGACGTTCCCGAAGTAGTGCTGAATACTCCACCCGAACCTTGTGCGTATGTTTTCTGGAACTCCGGCAGACGACCGACTACATCGAAGCTGACATTAGACGAGAAGCTAACCTGCGGTTTGCCTTTTTCCAGTCCTTTACCACTTTTGGTTGTGATGATAATCACACCATTGGATGCACGGATACCATAAAGTGCAGAAGCAGCCTGTCCTTTCAAAATGTTGATACTTTCAATATCATTAGGGTCGATATCTACCGCACGGTTGGCGAAGTCGGCTCCGCTCACACTACCATTGTTCTGTATGTCTGTACTAACGTCCGGCGTACTGGTTACTGGCATTCCGTCGATAACGTAAAGCGGAGTGTTGTCACCCGAGAAGGAACGTGCACCACGGATGGTGATCTGTGAAGAAGCTCCTGGCATACCACTTGAAGGCTTAACGTCCAAACCGGATACTTTACCTTGCAGCGCTCCTGCCAGATTGGAGTTGGCAGCCTGCGTCAGCTGATCTGATTTTACGTCCTGAACGGCGTAACCCAGTGCTTTCTTTTCACGCGAGATACCCATGGCTGTCACTACAACCTCATCCAGTGCCTTCGCGTCACTTTTTAATACGACTTTTATTATTCCCGGTTTGATGGAAACGTCCTGCGAAATCATTCCTACATAAGAAATGCGCAAAGTTTTAGCAGAACTTGGTGCATGGTCGTTTCAGTTTTCATCATTGTTAATAGTTCTTTAGTCTTTTGAGAGATGCAAAATGATAAAAAGATACCATTTGGGAGGAAATAATGCTCTTTTTATCTTGAAAATATCTTTTTGGACAATATCTTTATGATAGAAATTCTATTTTAAAATATATTAAATTGAATATTCATAGTTATAGTTTGTTGCTTTTTGCTGGATAACTGCTTGCAAAATAATACTTTTTAGTTAAATACGTAACACTTTTTCCGGTTTGTCATAATTAGTATTATCTTTGCAACCTGTTAGAGACAAAAAATCTGTTTATAGGTTAAATTTAAGAGAGAATTTATGAAAAGAAAATTGATGTTCTTAATGACCTTCCTTTTTATAGGTATAGGTCTGATGACAGCGCAGACATCCAGAGTTACCGGTTTGGTTACTTCTGAAGAAGATGGACAACCTGTCGTAGGTGCTTCAATATTGGTGAATGGCACTACCCTTGGTACTATCACTGATATTGACGGTAAGTTTACAATCGCAAATGTACCAAGTTCTGCTAAGACTTATTGATCTTTTTTCTTCCTGTTTTTTCGTGTTTTCTTCTTCTATCTTATTGTTTTTCAGTTGTTTTGTTTCTATTTTCGCAATTTGTCCGGTTCTTCCGGTTTCTTTTATTGAAATTTCCTTTATCTGTTCTTGTTTATTTAGTAGTCTCTTTTTCTCATTGATTTTGAGATGGGGGGTAATATTCTACCCGAATTTTTAATGAATTTCCCAGTGTTCTCCCTATTATTTCAATTATCTTCGGCTTTGAATAAAAATATGTTTGATGACGTTTTAATATCTGTGTTTTAAGGGTTATAAATTAAATGCTATAGTCTGACAGTGATTGGAGTTATGACTTATAGTAAAGAAGAATGCAAGATACTGTAATAATAACTTGTACGACACCCGGGTCTCATACATACCGACACCCGGGTGTCGTACAACTCAATTCTGCTAAATGAAATAGATACAGAGCTATACTATATTTATTTGTACTAGAACAAATTTAATTCATATCTCTACAAAATGCGATTTTCCAGTTTACGTTGTTTTACTCTGCCATGATAACTTCGACATCATAACCTATGAAAAGACCGCTCTCTATGACACCGGTAATGGTTTTGAGTTGTTCTTCGAGCGAAGAATCGATATAGTTAAAACGGGTGTCGAGGATGAAATTCCCATTTTCTGTAAAGACAGGCCCGTCTTTGCCGTGGGCTGGACGCAGGACGATTTCTGATGCACCCAGTCGTTGCAGCTCATGGTCTACATAAGTTAGTGAGTCCGGAAAGACCTCTACCGGAATGGGAAATTTATTTCCTAGCAGATTGACGCGCTTGCTGGGGTCGATGATGATGAACGTTTTGCGGCTGCTTCTAATGAGCAGTTTTTCTTTGAACATAGCTCCGCCACGTCCTTTAATCAAGTTTCGCTGCGGGTCTACTTCGTCCGCTCCGTCAAATGTCCAGTCGGGGCGCTTATTCCAAAGGATAGTTTGTGGGATGCCTAGCTGTATGCAAGTCATCGAGATTTCTTGAGAGGCGGGAATCACTTCAATATGCAAGTGCTCTTCACGAATCCGTCGCGCCAGTTCGAACAGAGTTAGATAGACTGTAGAGCCGGAACCGGCTCCTATCACATCTCCGTCTTTTGCCGTGGCGGCAATTTCACGGGCTACGTGTTCTTTGGCTTCCCGGTTGATAATGGAGTCCGACCATTGCAGGTGCTTTATAAGATGATTTTCCCAGTCCATAAGTTTGCGCTCTAGAATTGTTTTAAGTTTCTCTATATATAACGAATCAGCGAATCAGTTTGTTTGTTCGTTTCAATTTCGGATGGGAAGAGTCTCTTTAGATGAGAAAAGTCTCTTCAACAGCCTTCAATTATTTAAATAGTTAATAAACGATTCGTTAATTTTTAACTTTGTTGCGTTAAACGTTAACGAACCTCTGCTTTTTATTAAACCGTGTTATAAGTTAGGCTGCTTTGCCCCGAAAATTTGGAGATAACCGAAAAGTTCGTATCTTTGTACTGTGTTTTTCATAGTATTAGATTTAAGGTTAACAAAGATTGGCTGTCTGGGATAGATAGCCTTTTTTTTGTCCCTACTATTCCTTATAGAATCAGCCAGATGGCAATGATATGCCCGATGCTGCCTCCCAGGCAAAACAAGTGGAAAGTGGCATGCATATATGGTTTGCGTAACGAATAAAAAACAGCTCCCACGATATACGAAACTCCTCCGCCAATCAGCCACCAGAAAGCGGTAGTGGCTCCCAGTTCTCCCAGATGATCTAACAAAGGTTTCATGGCTACCAATATACAGGCGCCCATACCTACATAACAAGCCGTTTCGAGATTGCTATGTTCTTTCAGTTTTTTGAAGCTAAGAATGAAACCGGCGATAGCCGACAGCCAGACGAAAGCAAAAATTCCCCATCCCCATCCGCCGGCATGCCGCAGAACAAGCAGGGTAAAAGGGGTGTAGGTTCCGGCAATGTGCAAATAGATAGCTCCATGATCGAATTTACGGAGCAGCTCTTTCAGCTTTCCTGGACGACTGCCGTGATACCACGTAGAACTGATATAAGAAGAAAGCATCCCCGTCAAGTAGACAGATACACAAGCAACTGCCCACTGCGGCTCTATATTTTCGGAAGCCTTTTCCAATAACAAATATCCGGCCACGATTCCAAGCAGAATACCTATTCCATGGCTAAGGGTATTTGCCCATTCTTCTATATTATTGTATCGTTTGTTCTTCAATGTTCCTTTTTTGAATTGTTAAGTCACAAAAAATATTGAGTCGCAAAGATACTTTATTTTCCGTAAAGCGTTTCTTCGCCTTATTCTTTTTTAAAAGAAATATCGGCGTATGATACTCCCTGCGGTTTTAAAATTTTGATGCGTACCCAATGCTCGGTGTCCAGTTGGAAACCGTCGTGGTTGATGGAATGAACAGTTTCCTCATAATTGTGTTTTTTGTAGTATCTTCACAAAGAAAAAAAATAGAGAAAGGCGATACACCTTTCTCTATTTAATTTTTATTTTATGTATAAAATATATTATACCAAATGTCCGATCCATTCTTCACGGTCGCCGGGAAGAAGGTCGATAACAGGAATTTCTACCATTGTGTAGCATCCCGGTTGTTGCTTCATCGAAGCACGTGCCACACATACTAGCACTTGTGCTGTCAGTGCGGGGTTATTGATGCGCATATTAAATTCGAACAACTGATTCTGTGTTTTGCCGGATACACCTTTGCGAGTGAGATTTACACCGTGACCCATATCCAATAGAGCGTCCACGCTCGGAACGAGTTTCACGTGTGTTTCATCATTCACGAAGTAAGGGTCTGCTTTGATGGCAGCAGCTACTTCTTCAAATTTATATCCGTCTTTCAGTTCGATGTACACCATGCGGCGGTGGATTCCCGTGCCGGTAGGAATAGTCATGGAAAGAGCGGCTTTCACTCCGTCGATAGCTTTTACGGCTACTGTGTGTCCCATGCTCATACCCGGACCGAAGTTGGTGTAAGTGATTCCTTTCGGAGCAATCGCTTCGAGCATGGTGCGTACGATGGAGTCGCTTCCCGGATCCCATCCGGCAGAGATGATCGATACAGCTTTATGTTCTTTGGCAGCAGCATCCAGTGTGCGGCGTAAGTCTACGATACCGGTGTGGATATCGAAACTGTCTACCGTATTAATCCCCATTGCCAGATATTCTTTTGCATATTTCTCAACGCTGCGGGTTGGCGTGCAAAGAATAGCTACGTCTACATTCCCCAACTCTTTTATGTCCTTTACTACTACATAGTTTGCCAACTCTTCCGGTTTGTTCTCTGCTCCTGCACGACGAACGACTCCGGCTATTTCGAAATCAGGTGCCGCCTGAAGCGCTTCCAGTACATAATGTCCGATGTTACCATAACCAACGATGGCAGCTCTTACTTTTTTCATTCTTTTCTTGGTTTTAATGAACAAATTTCTTTCTTTTGCTTGCAAAAGTAAACAATTTACTACTAACTTTGGTTCATCCGCTTTAATATTTTTATTTTTTTCATATTCTTCATATCTAATGTACAAAAGAATAATCTGTGAAAATCAGTGTAATCTGTGGTGAGAAAGTTTTATCTTTGTCCCTGTTATGATAGAATATATTAGAGGCGAACTTGCCGAACTAAGTCCGGCAACCGCAGTGATTGACTGTAACGGGGTGGGATATGCCGCCAATATATCCTTGAATACCTATTCGGCTATTCAGGGAAAGAAAAACTGTAAGCTATATATTCACGAGGCGATTCGGGAAGACGCTTATGTGCTTTACGGATTTGCCGAGAAGCAGGAGCGGGAGATTTTCCTGTTGTTGATTTCCGTCTCCGGAATCGGGGGAAACACGGCACGTATGATTCTCTCGGCGCTCTCACCTGCCGAACTGGTGAACGTAATCAGCACCGAAAACGCGAATATGCTGAAAACGGTGAAAGGTATCGGGCTGAAGACTGCGCAACGGGTGATTGTCGACCTGAAAGATAAGATAAAAACGATGAGTGGGTCTGCCGGCGGAGGTGCTTCCGCAGGTCTGTTGCTGCAACCTGCCAATGCGGAAGTGCAGGAAGAGGCGGTGTCTGCATTAACAATGCTCGGTTTTGCTGCCGCGCCTTCGCAGAAGGTGGTGCTGGCTATCTTGAAGGAAGAACCGGATGCTCCGGTAGAAAAGGTTATCAAACTGGCTTTGAAACGTTTGTAGTATGAAACAACAGAAAATTTATATGCAGGCATGGCTGGACGCTCACGGTCGTGCAAAGGTAGTGAATACGGATGAATGGTATCTGGATTTCGCTAATCAGCTATTGCCATTGGTGGCCGAATCGTATATATATGGTGGGAAAGAGATGGAAGAAGACCAGAAGCAAGTGGCTCTGACGTGTGCTTTGTACTTGGAAGATTGCGTGGCAGACGGAGGAAACTGGCGTCAATTTATCCACTGGCATCAGGCAAACTACGGACGTTGCCTGCCTTTCTACACGTTGACGGACGAATATCTGCCGGACGAAATCAACCGTGAAGATGTTGTTTTCCTTTTGTGGGCAATCAATTCACCGGTCGGTGATGATTTTGACGGAGTGGAGAACCCGATGGATGCAGATTTGCTGGAGTTTGCAGATGTATTATACAACCGTTTGGATGCTGCGTTCGAATTGGCTCCTATCAGTGATTACCTGGCGACGGACTGGCTGCTGGAAACGGAATTGATGCAAAAGAAGCGAATGCCTCTGCCGATAGCTTTGCCGGGAGAAAAAATGCCTGCCAACGTTGAGCGTTTCCTTGAAGCAAGTAAAGGTGAACCGCTTTTGTACTTTAACTCTTACGATGCGCTGAAATTTTTCTTTGTGCAATCATTGAAGTGGGAGGATGAAGAAGATTCTCTATTGCCTGATTTAAGAGAATTTGATAACTTCGTGGTTTTCGCCAATCCGAAAGGTCTGTTGATAGGGCCTGATGTGGCCCCATATTTTGCGGACAAACGCAACCCGCTCTACAATGCTGAACTGGCAGAAGAGGAAGCATACGAGCTGTTTTGTGAAGAAGGTTTGTGTCCGTTTGATTTGTTGAAATATGGAATGGAACATGAACTGTTGCCAGAAGCACAGTTCCCATTTGAGAATGGAAAGGAACTATTGCAGGAAAACTGGGATTTTGTGGCTCGCTGGTTTCTGGGCGAATATTACGAAGGAGAATAAGAGGAACAAGAATCAGATATAAGTACTGTTTATATAAGTGTTGTCTATGCCAATCAAAAAAAATAACAATCCCTTTGCCGGAAAGACAAAGTCCGCAGCCGGTAAAAAGAAGACAACCGGAAAACGGGTTGGAAAATCAAAACAGGAAAAGGCTAATAATCAGTTGAATAGAAGAGTTAAATAAGGATGTGGAGGATACGCCGTTTTTGCTTACCAGGCTACGCCGTTTTATGATGGCAGGCTACGCCTTTTCTCCATACCAGAAAACGCCTTTTCTCCCATGCAGAGAATAAAGAGGCTTATTATACATTTGACGGGAATGGTTGTCGTTTATGAAAAATAACAACTATTCCCGTCAGTTTTATTGTTGACCGATGTTTTTTTCTGCTAAATAGCTTCTCTTTTGACGGTTTTTAGTTAAATGGGAATATAATTCAGACAGAAGAACAAAAGAACAAAAAATAAAATAGCAGTTCAATAAGCAACAAAAATAATTTTCAAAGCGCAGCCTTTATGTTCTTTTGTTCTTATGTCTAAAAATAAAAAAATCATTTATCTCATTTTCGCACAGATCGTTTTCTTTTTGCCAAATGGAGTTTCCTTTTTATTAATCGGTAATTTCCTCCTGTGCCTTCCGTTCTTTTTTCTTATTGATAAATCCGATTTTCAGGTTAGCTTCCTCTTGTTCTTTATTAATCTTTTCCATCGCAGAGAGGATTTGCGCTAATTCATAAACATTGGCTGCGGCTAGCCGGTCGGTGGGACTCATCGTTGTTTTATAGGTACGGTCGCCCATATATTCCACACGGATATTTTTGTCTTTATTGAGATGTAGGAATTCGATTACATTACCGTCTTCTCCCAGTTTGTAATCAGCTTTTTCTATTTTCTCGTTCATATCGGTCGTTTCGTAGCTGTCTTTGGAGCTTGGAGTCTCGGCAAAACTGCCGTCAGGAGCAATCACTTTCACTTTGTTGTGGTGGATATTGCCGGCACCGCAATAGATAGAGGTCATACTCATGATGCCTTGCTCGTTCACTTGGAAGCGGAGGTACGAACGGTGCATGTTTTTCTCAATGGTTTGTGTAGGCCAGAGGTAGTTGCCTACTTGTTGATATTCGGCATCTTTTTCTAGTGTGAATTTGTCTTTGATGGCGTTGAATTCTTTCGTTTTTGCCTGAAAGGCGCTATCCAGATAAGCAAGCGTTTTTTGCTGTGTCTTTGTTTCAACATCAAGCATCAGTGCCTGTCCCGCCTTACGTGCTTCGAACGCTTTGGGATACAAAATCTTGATACTGTCAATTTGCAACTTAGCTTCTTCATAGTCGCCACGTTCGTAGGCAGCCTTGGCAACCATCAGTTTTTCATTGGCTTTTTTCTCAAGGCCATTTCCGCAGGCAGCTAATGCCAGCGTACCACAAAAGAGGATAATCAGTTTTTTCATCACAAATTCTATTTACTAGTTTTATTATTTACATGAATAAGCAGTGTCCGTTTGTCATTCACTGTTCATCGTTCTGTTCTTCATTCACTTTATTAGCGGCAAAAATACAAATATATCCCTTATTTTTGTAATTTTGTCCCCTCAAAACTTATAACTAAAAAGAATGATAGAGTTGACTCAAGAGGAATTGAAGCAGCATTTTAGCGAACCCATCTTCGGACAGATAGCCGAAACGGCCGATGCGCTCGGCATGGAGTGTTATGTGGTAGGTGGCTACGTTCGTGATATTTTTCTGCAACGTCCCTCTAAAGATATAGATGTAGTAGTTGTAGGAAGTGGAATTGCAATGGCAGAAGCTCTTGGAAAACGGTTGGGACGTGGTGCTCATGTCTCTGTTTTCAAGAATTTCGGGACAGCACAAGTAAAATACAGAGGTACGGAAGTAGAGTTTGTAGGTGCGCGTAAGGAGTCTTATCAACGGGATTCGCGCAAACCGATTGTTGAAGACGGTACGCTGGAAGACGATCAGAACCGTCGTGATTTCACGATCAATGCTCTTGCTGTATGTCTCAATAAGGCACGTTTCGGCGAACTGGTAGACCCGTTCGGAGGCATGGAGGATATGAAGGAAAAGACAATTCGCACTCCGCTCGACCCGGATATCACTTTCAGCGATGATCCTTTACGCATGATGCGTTGCATCCGTTTTGCTACGCAACTGGGCTTTTACATTGACGATGATACTTTCGAATCGCTTTGTCGGAATAAGGAACGGATTGAAATTATCTCCCGTGAACGTATTGCGGACGAACTGAATAAGATTATTCTGTCTCCGATTCCCTCAAAAGGTTTTATTGATTTGGAACGTAGCGGTTTGCTGCCGTTGATTTTCCCGGAATTTGCTGCCTTGCAGGGAGTGGAAACACGGAACGGACGTTCGCATAAGGATAATTTTTATCATACATTGGAAGTGCTGGATAATATCAGCAAGAAGACTGATAATCTTTGGTTACGCTGGGCTGCTTTGCTGCATGACATTGCCAAGCCTGTCACGAAACGTTGGGAACCGAAAGCGGGATGGACGTTCCATAATCATAATTTTATCGGTGAAAAGATGATTCCGCATATCTTCCGCAAGATGAAGTTGCCGATGAATGAGAAGATGAAGTACGTGCAGAAGCTGGTTAGCCTGCACATGCGTCCGATTGTTATCGCGGATGATGTGGTGACAGACTCGGCTGTACGCCGTCTGCTCTTTGAAGCGGGAGATGACATTGACGACTTGATGATGCTCTGTGAAGCGGATATTACTTCCAAGAATATGGAACGTAAGCAGCGTTTCCTGAATAACTTCCAGTTGGTTCGACAAAAGCTGAAGGATTTGGAGGAGAAAGACCGTGTCCGTAACTTCCAGCCACCCGTGAGCGGAGAAGAAATTATGGAGATTTTCGGTTTGGAACCTTGTCGTGAAGTCGGTGTTTTGAAAAGTGCTATAAAGGATGCTATCTTGGATGGAGTGATTCCGAACGAATATGAGGCTGCTCATGCTTTCATGCTGGAGCGGGCTAAGAAGATGGGGCTGACGCCGGTGTGCTGATAGAAGGACGGAACAGATATATTATAGTATTCAAACACGGGTTTATACGAATCAGTAGTTGAATTGGAGTAAAACTGTACTGAAATGAACTAAATGATAATTTTGCGGAGTGCCCTGAAAGGGCTTAATTATATAGCGTAGGGCAACGCCCTACGAAAAAACGGTAATCTGAATTTGCGCCCTGAAAGGGCATAATTGTATACAGTTCCGCCCTTTCAGGGCTTGTGGCTGGTGTGTTTTTTTCGTAGGGCGTTGCCCTACGCTATATAATTAAGCCCTTTCAGGGCACCCCAATAAATATATAATTGTAAGGCTTTCAGCCTAACCGATAAATTCTCATTTAACTGCAAAATTCCCATTTTAACCGATAAATTCCCATTTAATTAAGAACTGTACTGAAACGAGTTAAACGGTGCGCTAATGAATGGGTCAAAGGTGAGGGTTGGTGAGGGTAGATTTATAACTTTCGTATTTTTTTTTATAGATAAAAAAGGAGATAGTATAGAAAATAATAAAATAAAAAGTTATAAATCTACCCTCACCAACCCTCACCTTTGACCCATATCTTATAATAAAAAGATAACGGGGAATCTTAAAAACTCAATCATCTTTTTCAGATTTACCACAACGTTTCCAGAATACTCTATTATTTTATTCAAAACTGTGCGGAAATGAATGAAACCTTGCTTTCTAACTGCTGATTACTCATTATTTCTTTATCCGTACGTTTACTGTTTGGGTAGTGTTACCGAGAAATATGGATTGGGCGTATGTTGTTCGAAGATGATAGCTTTCATCTTTTCTACAACGTCCGGATGTTGGAGTGCTATGTCAGTATCTTCGTGAATGTCCGTTTTTAAGTTGTAGAGGAACGGTGTTCCTTTTTTTACCACCATCTTCCAATCGTCCATGCGTACGGCAATCTGGTCTGTTTCATCAAATTCCCAATACAGGAAATCATGTTTCTTTTGCTTTTTCTTACCCAGCAGTGTGGGAGCAAAAGAAATCCCATCGAAATAATCGACTTCTTTTTCTTTATTGCGATATTTCTTTTCGTAGTCCTTGATGCCGATCACTTCGCAGAATGTGGGCATTAAATCATAAAAAGCACAGATATGATCGTTCACTTTACCTGCCGGTATGTGTCCCGGCCAACGCGCGATAAACGGAATACGTATTCCTCCTTCATGACACTGGCGTTTTAATCCACGTAGTTTTCCGTCTCTGCCGAAGAAAGTAGGGTCGGCTCCGCCTTCTTCGTGAGGGCCGTTGTCACTGGAGAAAATAACCAATGTGTTTTCGTCCAGCCCTTTCTCTTTCAGCTTTTTCAGGACTTCACCCACGTAATAATCCAGACGGGTAATCATTCCTGCAAATTGAGCATGGGTGTGCGTAATAGCATTGTATCGTGAGCCTTCGCTTCCTTTAAACTCTTTGTCCGGGTTGAATTTGGCTTTGTATTCATTCAGGATAGAATCTTCCGGTTGAACGAGTTCCGCATGAGGCAAGGTGTAAGTCAATATGCCGAAAAACGGTTGTTGGTCGTCTTGTTGGTCCAGCCACTCCAATGCTTTCTGATGAATCATGTCGGCCGAGTATTGCGGACGTTTCTGGTAGTCGGGACCATACATCGGATATTTGATGTTTTCATTCATCACCACACGCACCACTCCGGTGTCGCCCAACGCTTTACTATAACGGTTCAGGAAATTGGGGTAGTAGAGATGAGCCTGAAATTGACAGATGTAACCGTAATATTCATCTATTCCCCGTTTGTCGGGAGTAGAACGCGAGCCTTCATATCCTCCCGCCCATTTGCCGAACATACCCGTGGTATAGCCATTGTCTTTCATTATTTCCGGCAAGATTACATGGTCGGAATCATAAGGATGTTGTCCTACTATCGAATATTCTTGGTTTTGCCCATACAACACGATCGGTACATTTTTCCAGTATTCTTTGTTGCCTCGCACCTCACAGTGGCCTGAATGTTGCCCTGTCATGAATGAAGCTCTGGAAGGCGCGCTGACGGGACTGCCGGCGTATGCCTGTGTAAAACGCATACCTTCATTGGCCATGGTGTCTATATGAGGGGTGCGGATAAATGGTTGACCGTAACAGCCTAAATCTCCATATCCCATGTCGTCACAAAGAATGAAAAGAATATTGGGTTGGGTGTTCTTTTTCTGTCCGTTGGCAGTTAAGGTAGATAGAAGCAGCGTGCCGCCTATCAACGAGATTGATTTATAATTCATCATATTATGCAATTAAATAAGGTTAAGCTGGTTAGAATGAAATGCCTCTCTAAGGCTTTGTGACTGTCTTTATGAGGCATTTCATCATTCTATATCCTGAATCTATTTTCCGATTAAATCTTTTCCTTCGCGTACGCTTTGAAGGATATTTTGCAGTTCGGCCACTTTCTCCGGCATATTCTTTGCGTAGTTGGTCACCTCTTTCACTTCTTTCATTTTATAAAGCTGCGGTTCTTTAGAGTTTCCGGTTTCTATCTTCGGTCCCCACTGGATCATTTTCGGTCCGTCATTCGGTTCGATGTACTTCCAGTCTTTGGTGCGGACGGACAGCGTGTGGTTGGAAGCCTGCTCTATTACCCACGGGCGGTCTGTCTTTTCTTTACCTAGCCAACTTCCCAGATAGTTGTAGCTATCCGGTGCAGTGCTTTTAGGCATTGTAGCTCCGGTGAGGGAAGCCAGAGAAGCCAACCAGTCTACTTGCGAAACCAACAGGTCTGAAGTCATGCCTTTTTCTGCTCCCGCAGGCCAGCTGACAATGGCGGGAATACGCGTGCCTCCTTCGAAGGCGCTGTATTTGTTGCCCCGTAACGGTCCCGCAGGGCTATGACCGTTGAGCAGTTCTTCTGCTTTGTCGTCGTATCCGTCGTCTACCACCGGGCCGTTGTCACTTGAAAGAATGATGAGCGTATTTTCTCTTAAACCCAATTTCTCTAATGTATTCAGAATTTCACCGACACAATAATCGAACTGTACGATAGCGTCGCCTCTTAATCCCATCGGGTTTTTACCTCTGAAACGGTCGTGAGGAAAGCGGGGAACATGTACGTCGTTAGTGGCAAAGTAGAGGAAGAAAGGTTTGTTTTTGTTCTCCTCAATAAACTGAATGGCATGTGTCGTTAATGAATCAGCAATGTTTTCGTCTTTCCAGAGTGCTTTTCCTCCGCCTTTCATGAAACCGATGCGGGAAATTCCGTTGACGATAGACATGTCGTGACCGTGACTTGGCTTGAGGTTGTAAAGTAATTCAGGATTACTTTTTCCGGTAGGTTCGCCCTCGAAGTTCTTTTGATAACTTACTTCGATAGGAGCACTCGGATCGTAGTTGGCAACTTTTCCGTTTTCGATATAGACACAAGGCACGCGGTCGGCTGTAGCTGCCATGATATAATGATAGTCGAATCCTAAATCACCTAATGCGCAAGGCAACGGAGCATTCCAGTCTTGAGTAGCGGTTTTATCTCCAAGTCCCAAATGCCATTTGCCTACTGCGGCAGTAGCATAACCGACACTTTTGAACATATCTGCCATGGTGTATTGCTCGGGGCGGATAATCATCCCGGCATTTCCTGCCGCTACATCCGTTCCTTCTTTGCGCCAGGCGTATTCTCCTGTCAGCATGGAATAGCGGGAAGGGGTACTGGTGGCGGCTGTTGCATGAGCGTTGGTGAAAAGAATTCCGGATTTTGCCAGCCGGTTGACATTAGGGGTTTGCACGTTTTTAGCTCCGTAACATTCCAAATCGCCATAACCGAGATCATCAGCATAGATAAATACGACGTTGGGTGTTTTTGACTTTGTCGGTGTAGTGTTTTCCGGTGCTTTGTTAGTGGCTGTTGCAGTGCAGGCAACAGTGGACATAAGGGTTAGAATGAAAGGTTGTTTCATTGTTTTTGGGGGTTAAGTGTGTTATTATTAGTAGAAAAAGATGTGTCTGTTCTTTGCCGGACACATCTTTTTCATCGTCTGTTTAACTTAATTCAATGATTTCTTCATTGCAGTTCGTCAGCTTTTCTATTCCTTCGTTGGTTACTACCCAAGAGTTTTCAATGCCTACGGGGCCTACACCCGGAATAACGATTTTCGGTTCGAGGGCAAAGACCATGCCCGGTTCTAATTGTTGTTTCATGCGGGGAGCCAATACCGGAGCTTCATTAATTTCGAGTCCGATACCGTGGCCGATAAACTTGGCTTGTTGCCCTGTTCCCATAAATTTGTCGGCAAATCCGGCTTCTTTGGCTATTTCGACAGCTATGTCGTAAAGCACTTCACAAGCAATGCCCGGTTTGGCGATGGAAGCTATCTTTGTTTGGATATCCAAACAAACCTGATGGGCGGTGTAAGCCTCTTCGGGCAGCTTTCCTATTGAGAATACGCGGCTCATATCGTTCATGTAGCCGTTGAAGTTACCTCCCAAGTCCACCATAACGCTCTGACCTTCCTTTAGCGGAGTTTTATTTGCTCCTCCCGGCAAAGCAGGATCAAGTCCCTGTCCACCTAAAGCAAAATCATAGGGCGAGGGGTATCCGGCATTGTCTCCGGTCAGTACGCTACCCATGAATATTTCCATGCTGCGTCCGAATACCCGGAAAATTCCGAGGCAACCTTGCAGACGCATCAGGCGTTCTATTTCAATGGAAAACTCGATGTCCGTCATACCGGGGCGATATACGCTTGGAATCTGCTCGTATGCCTTGGCGTGGGCAATGCCCGAACGGCGGAACATCTCAATTTCTACAGGTGTTTTTACGCTGCGTGCCTGACGAATCAACGGGGTGCCATTTACAACTTCTGCTTCCGGAAACAGGCTGGCCAGACGGCAATATTCCGTATAAGGGAGCTCGTCACCTTCTAACATCAGTTTGGTTGGCATCGGCAATCCTTGTTCTTTCAACAGGTCAACGATTTGTTCCGGTTTGCGAATCGAGAACGAATGTTCTCCTGTGATATTATTAGGGCGTTTGAAAAATAATAGTGCAGGCGAATGAAGGGGGAGGTAAAGATAGCCACTGACTACACAGCCATACGTGTAAATTAAATTTGCATTACAAGTGATAAGTGCGGCGTCAATGCCCTGTGACACCATCAGACTGCGAATCTTGTCACGGCGAAATTTCAATTCGGGTTGTAGCATTTTTTATTTATTACATGATTATTAATTACAAAACTATCAATGGTAAATTATTAGTTGTGAGTTGTTTATCTGATATAACAAATTCACAAACCATTATTTAACCTATCATGCCACAAAGATAATTAATTCCAGCGAAAATAATGTTAATCTCAAAAAAATAGCGCTACCCGCGTCCTGTCACAGGAGGCGAGCAGCGCAAACCACAAATACAAATACAACTAAACAAAGTCTTCTAAATAACGCCTTGTCCCATCATTGCGTGAGCTACTTTCATAAATCCGGCAATGTTGGCACCCTTCACATAATTAATGTATCCGTCGGGTTCCGTGCCGTACTTCACGCATTGTGCATGGATGCCGTGCATGATTGCATGGAGCTTTTCGTCCACTTCGGCAGCACTCCAGCTTAGGTGCATTGCGTTTTGAGACATTTCCAAACCGGAAGTGGCAACACCGCCTGCGTTGACCGCTTTACCCGGAGCATACATTGTCTTATGTTCAATAAAGAGGTCGATTGCTTCGGGAGTACATCCCATGTTGGAAATTTCTCCGACGCAAAGTACGTCATTTTTTATGAGATTTTGAGCATCTTCTCCATTTAATTCATTCTGGGTAGCACAAGGAAGCGCGATGTCTGCTTTCACTTCCCACGGGCGCTTGCCTTCTACAAAGGTAGCATTCGGATACTGTTCTGCATAAGGGGCAACAATGTCATTACCCGACGAACGAAGTTCGAGCATATAGTCTATCTTTTCGCCGCTGATACCATCCGGATCGTAGATATATCCGTCCGGGCCGGAAATTGTAATCACTTTGGCACCCAGTTCGGTAGCTTTGGTAGCTGCTCCCCATGCAACGTTGCCGAAACCGGAAATAGCGACTGTCTTACCTTTTATATCAATACCTTTCGCTTGTAGCATCTGATTTACAAAATACAGACCACCGAAACCGGTAGCTTCCGGGCGAATCAACGAGCCTCCGAATTCTAATCCCTTACCGGTGAATGTGCCTGTAAATTCGCGAGTCAGTTTCTTATACATACCGAACATATAACCTACTTCACGTCCGCCTACGCCGATATCACCGGCTGGTACATCCATATCTGGTCCGAGGTGACGCCATAACTCCAACATAAAGGCTTGGCAGAAACGCATGATTTCAGCATCACTCTTACCGCGCGGAGAGAAATCGGAACCACCTTTTCCACCACCCATAGGCAGCGTGGTCAGTGCATTTTTGAATGTCTGTTCGAAACCGAGGAATTTCAGAATGGAAAGATTGACGGAAGCATGGAAACGGATACCACCTTTATAAGGACCGATCGCATTATTGAATTGTACACGATAACCGAGGTTGGTCTGCACCTCGCCTTTGTCGTCCACCCACGTCACACGGAAAGTGAAGATACGGTCGGGTTCTACCAATCTTTCTATGATTTTAGCTTTTTCAAATTCAGGATGTTGATTGTATATATCTTCGATAGAAAGAAGAACTTCCTTCACTGCTTGAAGATATTCAGATTCACCGGGATGCTTAGCCTCCAAAGAGGACATGATTTTCTGGATGTTCATGATACTATATTTTAAAAGGTTAATTCTGATAAAATGTCAACTAACTCACTGCAAATATAGGAAAATTTTTCAAAGTTGCTTGTTTTAATGCGGATATTTTGATTAAATAATGATAAAATGTCAATTTCTTCTGCTGAAAAACACAAAGCCCCGCAGCCTGTAATATAAAATACAGGTTACGGGGCTTGTATGTGTTTATAAATAGGAAGTGCCGCTTTAGAATTTTGGTTTCATTCCTAGATTATACATGATGAATCCGTAAATATCAGCTTGTTCTTCCAGTACTTTAGCCATTGGTTTGCCTGCGCCATGCCCGGCTTTGCTGTCAATACGGATCAGTGTCGGATTGGTACCGTCGTTGTCAGCTTGCAGGGTAGCGGCAAACTTGAATGAGTGGGCAGGGACTACACGGTCGTCATGGTCGGCTGTAGTGACCAGTGTTGCCGGATATTTCGTGCCCGGTTTCAGGTTGTGCAGTGGAGAGTAGCCTTTGAGGTATTCAAACATCTCTTTGCTGTCTTCGCTTGTGCCGTAATCACTAGCCCAGTTCCAGCCGATAGTAAATTTATGATAGCGGAGCATATCCATCACACCTACCTGCGGGATCGCTACGCGGAACAGGTCAGGACGCTGTGTCATGCAGGCACCTACCAACAGACCACCGTTGGAACCTCCTACAATGGCGATTTTATCTTTATTCGTATATTTCTGGTCGATCAGATATTCGGCAGCAGAGATGAAATCGTCGAATACGTTCTGTTTCTGCATTTTAGTTCCGGCTACGTGCCAATCTTCACCGTATTCACTACCACCGCGCAGGTTTACTTGTGCGTAGATACCTCCATTTTCGAGGAATGGAATGCGCGTGGCGCTGAAGCCCGGGTTGAGGCTGATGCCGAAGCCGCCATATCCGTAGAGGAATACAGGGTTCTTGCCGTCTTTCTTCAAATCTTTCTTATAAGTAAGGAACATCGGAATTTTTACGCCGTCTTTGCTGGCGAAGAATACTTGTTCGGTCACAAAATCATCCGAGTTGAATTGTACTTTCGGGGCACGGTATAGTTCGTAGGTGTTCTGATCCATGTCGTATTTGTAGGTAGCACCCGGTATGGTGAATGAAGTGAATCCGAAGAAACATTCTTTGTCGTCTTTGTTGCCGCTAAAGCCTACGGAACCGAGTGACGGCAGTTGGATTTCCTGAATTTGTTTACCGTCGAGACCGTAAACGTATGCGTGGTTCGAGGCATCTTTGTCATAAGTAAGGAACAGTTTGCCACCGATCACTTCCGCATTTGAAAGAACAGCTTCCGATTCGGGTACGAGCTCTTTCCAGTCTTCCAGCTTCGGACGGTTGATGTCAGCTACCATGATCCGGTTTTTCGGTGCACCGTAGTTGGTATAAATATAAATCTGGTCGCCGATAACTTCGATTGGGTAATATTGGTAGTCGAGGTCTGAAGTCAGCTGGATGAAGGGTGAATTCGGCTTTTTCAAATCCCGTATAAACAGGTTGTTACCTCTTCCGGCGCCGGATTCCGTTAGGAAGAGAATCCGTTCGTCTTCACTGGTGCTCGATGTATAGAAACGTTTCGGATAAGCAGGATTCTGATAAATCAGTTTATCTTTTGACTGTGGCTCACCGATTTTGTGATAATAGATTTTGTGATTCTCGTTCACGTTGGAGAACTCTTTTCCTTTGGACGGTGCATCATAGGCACTGTAATAGAAACCGTCTCCCTGCCAGGCAGCACCGGTGAACTTGGCCCATTCGATGTGGTCTTCCAGTAGTTTTCCGCTTTCGGTATCCATTACATAAATTTCAGACCAGTCCGAACCGCTGCGTGAAATACTGTAAGCGGTGTACTTGCCGTCGTTTGAGAAATAAAGACCGGTCAGTGCCACTGTTCCGTCGTCCGATAGTTTGTTGGGATCGAGGAAAACACGCGGTTCGCCGTCCAATGAGTCCTGCACATAGAATACACTCTGGTTCTGCAGACCGTCATTTTTACTGAAATAATACTTTCCATGTTTCTTGATCGGAGCACTGATTTTCTCGTAATCGGCCAGTGTTGTCAATCGTTTCAGCAGGTTTTCGCGGAACGGGATCTGGCTAAGATACTCATTCGTTACTTTGTTTTGTGCTTCTACCCAGGCAGTAGTGGCTGCGCTGGTGTCATTTTCCAACCATCTGTAAGGGTCGGGAACTTGTGTGCCGAAGTACACATCTACAGTGTCTACCTTTGTCGTCTCGGGGTAAACCAGCTTTTTTTGTTGGGGAGCGCATGACATCACCATGATTCCACTCATTAATAAAGTTACCTTTTTCATGTGAATAAAAAGTCTTTTTGAATAAACTTAAAGTTACAAATCTACAAAATAATAAGAGATAAACAAGTAAACTTTATAAAGAAGATGATGGAAAATGAGATTTAAAGAATTAACTTTGCAAAAGTAATCATCAAGTATAAAGGACTATGGGTAATTTTATTACGAGTATCAAGGTTAATCATATTTTTCATTTGGAGAACTTTTGTATACCAATCTCTGAAAATGAAAAAAAACATCTGATTATTACGGGAAAGAACGGAAGTGGTAAGACTATTCTGTTGAATGCAATTGTGGAGCATTTAAGTAAGGTTTGTAATGATAAGATGTTGAGTTTCTTAGATTTTAAGAAATATTTAGAGTCTAATCAAGCATGGTTGCAGCAAGCTGAGACCACTGGTGATTCGAAAAGTATTGCTTCCGGCCAGAATAACGTTGAATATTATAAAAATAGAATTGAAGAATTTTATGGAAAAGTAGAACTTTCATTCCATGATATATACTCTATACCTAAGGATTTTTTAAGTCAGGACTTTATTATAGCCTACTATGCTGATGAACGTAAGTCTCTTTTTGTAGAACCTAAGAATCCTGTTAAGCCAGATTTGAAGATGAAGACTGATCTGAAACATAATAAAGTAGATCAGTTCTTGAATTTTATGGTTGACTGTAAAGTGCAAGAGGCCTTAGCTCGTAATGAAGGAAAAACAGAGGATGCTGATTATATTCGTCAATGGTTTGTCGGCTTCCGAAATATTCTTCGTCAGATATTTGATGATACAACCTTAGAACTTGATTTCAATTATAAAGATTACTCTTTCCTTATTCAAACACGCGGAAAGTCGTTTAAATTCACCGAACTATCAGCGGGATATTCGGCTGCATTAGACATTGTAGCCGATTTAATTTTAAAAATGCAATCACAGAATAATGTGGTCCGTGCATACGAGAAAGAAGGAATTGTGTTGATTGATGAAATAGAAACGCATCTTCATTTGGAACTACAACGAGTGATTTTGCCGATATTGACTACTATTTTTCCTAATATACAGTTTGTTGTCACTACTCATTCCCCTTTTATTCTTAATTCTTTAGAGAATGCTATTGCTTTTGATTTGGAGCATCGTGAACCAATTGAAGACTTAACGGATTATTCTTATGAAGCATTAGCAGAAGGTTACTTTGGTGTTCGTACAGACTCCAGTGAGATTCAAATGCGTTTACAACGGATGGAAGAATTGATTCGTTCCGATCGGCTTTCTATTTCGGATAAAAGTGAGTTGGAAATGTATCTGCAGGATTTTGATAAGATTCCGGAAGCAGTTGCTCCTGCTGTAAAAGCTAAATATTATGATCTGAAAAGAGAGTGGCAAAATAAGAATTAATTAAGATGATTAGAATTTGTAAAAATGCAGATAAGCCACAAACTTTAGATAAGAGTTATAATACGGACGAGGTCTGCAAACAATTACTGATGGATCAGAATGATAAATGTTATCTATGCGAACGGCGTTTGACAACTGATTATCAAGTAGAGCATTTTAAATCGCAAGCCAATAATGGAGACTTGAAACAAACATGGGAAAACTTATTTGTAGCTTGTGGATACTGTAACAATAAAAAGTCGAATAAGTATGATGATATCTTAGATCCGACTCAATATGATATCGAAACTATAATAGAACATTCAAATGATTTTGTTAATCAGAAAGCAATATTTGATAGTGATAATAGAACTTCTGAAGTACTTTCAACGATAAAGTTATTGAATTTATTATTTAATGGAAAACTATCTTATAGGAATTGTCGTGAGCAACGATTTTATGATGAATTTATTCAAAAAATGAATTTCTTTTCTTATGTTGTTGATGAATATATGTCAGGTGAGAAAGAATATTATTATCCGGTTATAAAAGAACAGTTGGATATTCGTAGTGAATATTTGGGATTTAAATATGCCATTATTCATAGTAACGATTTGCTGAAACATGATTTTGGAGATATGACGATTTGGAATAAGAAAGGAGAATGACTTTATGCTTAGTAAATATAAATTAAACCAGCTTTACTTCAAAGATACACAATTCGCCAACCTGATGACAAGGCGAATTTTTAACGTGTTGTTAATCGCTAATCCTTATGACGCTTTTATGTTGGAAGATGACGGGCGTATTGATGAGAAGATTTTCAATGAATACACCTCTTTATCTTTGCGTTATCCGCCTCGTTTCTCGCAGGTATCCACAGAGGAGGAAGCATTGGCGCAGTTGGAAAATATGTCGTTCGACCTGGTGATTTGTATGCCGAGCACGGGGGATAATGACAGTTTTGATATCGGTCGTCATATCAAAGAGAAATATGAGCATATTCCTATCGTGATCCTGACTCCTTTCAGCCATGGTATTACCAAACGGATTATCAATGAAGATTTGAGTGCGTTTGAATATGTGTTCTGTTGGTTGGGCAATACCGACCTGCTGGTGTCTATTATCAAATTGATAGAAGACAAGATGAATCTGGAACACGATGTGCAGGAAGTCGGTGTGCAGTTGATTCTTTTGGTGGAGGATGGCATTCGTTTCTATTCTTCTATTTTGCCGAATCTGTATAAGTTCGTGTTGAAGCAGAGTCAGGAGTTCTCTACTGAAGCCTTGAATGCGCACCAGCGTACACTTCGTATGCGCGGGCGGCCTAAGATTGTACTGGCACGTACGTATCAGGAGGCAATGGAAATTTATCATAAGTATCAAAATAATATATTAGGAGTAATCACCGACGTCCGTTTCCCGAAAGTGGAGCGGGGGGAGAAAGACGGTCTGGCAGGTATCAAGCTGTGTGCCGAGATACGCAAGAACGATCCGTTTGTTCCGTTGATTATCCAGTCGTCCGAATCGGAAAATTCGTCTTATGCCGCTAAGTACGGCGCTAGCTTTATTGATAAGAACTCAAAAAAGATGGATGTCGATTTGCGTCGTATCGTTTCCGATGATTTTGGTTTTGGTGATTTTATATTCCGTAACCCGGCTACCGGGGAAGAGATTGCCCGTGTCCGGAATCTGAAAGAACTGCAAAACATTCTTTTTGCCGTACCTGCGGAGTCTTTCTTATATCATATCAGCCGGAATCATGTGTCGCGTTGGTTCTATTCTCGTGCCATGTTCCCGGTAGCCGAGTTTTTAAAACCGATTACCTGGAATAGTCTTCAAGATGTGGATGCTCACCGGAAAATCATCTTTGAGGCGATTGTGAAGTATCGTAAGATGAAGAACCAGGGAGTCGTGGCTGTGTTTAAGCGAGACCGTTTCGACCGTTATTCTAACTTTGCCCGTATCGGGGATGGTTCTTTGGGCGGAAAAGGGCGTGGACTGGCGTTTATTGATAATATGGTGAAGCGTCATCCGGAGTTTGAAGAGTTTGAGAACGCACGTATTGCTATTCCTAAAACGGTGGTGCTTTGTACGGATGTGTTTGATGAATTTATGGACACTAATAATCTGTATCAGATTGCGCTGTCAGATGCGGATGATGCTACGATTCTGAAATACTTTCTGAAGGCAAAGTTGCCTGACCGCTTGGTGGAGGACTTCTTTACTTTCTTCGATGTAGTGAAATCTCCGATTGCCATCCGTTCCTCATCTTTGCTTGAAGATTCTCATTATCAGCCGTTTGCAGGAATCTATAACACATACATGATTCCTTATCTGGATGATCGGTATGAAATGTTGCGCATGCTTTCGGATGCCATCAAAGGGGTGTATGCATCAGTCTATTTCCGTGACAGCAAAGCGTATATGCAGGCTACTTCGAATGTGATCGATCAGGAAAAGATGGCTGTTATCTTGCAGGAGGTAGTTGGCAATCAATATGGCGACCGTTATTATCCGTCTATGTCGGGTGTGGCTCGTTCACTGAATTATTATCCTTTAGGAGATGAAAAAGCCGAAGAAGGAACGGTTAATCTGGCTTTGGGATTAGGGAAATATATTGTAGACGGTGGTATGACCCTTCGTTTTTCTCCCTATCATCCCAATCAGGTGTTGCAAACCAGTGAAATGGAAATCGCTCTGAAAGAGACCCAGACCCGTTTCTATGCTTTGGATTTAAAAAATGCCGGACATGATTTTTCTATTGACGATGGTTTCAATTTACTGAAACTCCATGTCAAAGAGGCGGAAAACGATGGTGCCCTGCGTTATATTGCCTCTACGTATGATCCGTACGATCAGATTATCCGAGATGGTCTGTATCCTGGGGGGCGCAAGGTGATTACTTTTGCCAATATCCTGCAACATGATGTTTTCCCGTTGGCTCGTATTCTGCAGTTGGTCTTGAAATATGGTGAACAGGAGATGCGCCGTCCGGTTGAAATTGAATTTGCAGCAACGTTAAGTCGCGAACATGATAAATCCGGAACCTTCTATCTGTTACAGATACGTCCTATCGTAGACAGTAAAGAAATGCTGGACGAAGATTTGAACGAGATACCGGATGAAGATGTGATTCTCCGCTCATATAATTCGTTGGGACACGGTATCATGAATGATATTTATGATGTGGTCTATGTAAAAACCGATAATTATAGTGCCTCTAACAATCAGGCAATTGCTTGGGAGATAGAAAAGATCAACCAACAGTTCTTGAATGAAGGAAAGAATTATGTGCTTGTCGGTCCGGGACGTTGGGGAAGCAGTGATACATGGCTCGGTATTCCTGTGAAGTGGCCTCATATCTCGGCTGCCCGTGTGATTGTGGAAGCCGGACTGACCAACTATCGGGTAGATCCCAGTCAAGGAACACATTTCTTTCAGAATCTGACTTCGTTCGGGGTTGGATATTTCACTATCAATGCCTTTATGAATGATGGTGTGTATAATCAGGACTTCCTCAATGCGCAACCTGCGGTGGAAGAAACGAAATATCTTCGTCATGTCCGCTTTGAGAAACCGATGGTGGTCAAGATGGATGGAAAGAAGAAGCAGGGTGTGGTTTTGATGCCGGAAACTTAAGTGACTGTATAATTTATATTATTCACCCGTTATTTCTATATGCCAATGGACTCATGCCAACATATCGTTTAAAGTATTTGCCGAAAAACGATGTGTTGGCAAAATTGAGTGAGTTAGAAATTTCTTGAATGGAAAGATGAGTAGACTTTAATTGTGATTTGGCATCCATGATAACCATGTGTGAAATAATTTCTGCACATGTATTTCCTGTGACTTTTTTCACTGTAGTACAGAGGTGGATATTTGAAATCTTGAGCTTTTCAGCATACCACATAACATTGCGTGTTTGATTATAATTTTGCATTACCAGTTGAGTGAAATTTTTGTAGATTAATTCGCTTTTAGATAGACATTCTTTGCTGCTTTGCATCTGGTTGTTATACATGGCAGCTATTCCTGCGTGTATGTTGTTATATAGGTGTGGAGTAATTCCTTTGCGAGTTGATTCATTAAAAAAAGTATATAATTTTATCAGGAATTGAAAATAGTCAGCTAGTAACTTTGCTCCTTCTGATTTTAATGAAATGACTGGTCGTCCTATCGTTATGAATAAAGTGTTGATGGCTGAAGGTACTAAATTAGCCTGTTCTATATATTTAGATGAGAATCCTCCGAAATAAAGTATCGGTTCACTATTTACACTGTGTATTTGAAGAATGCTTCCGGGCATAATTGTAATGAAATCATTAGCTCGCACCGTAATGCGATTTAGGTTGACTGAAGCTTCGATTTCTCCTTTCATACATAACACGAATATTTCAGCTTTTAACCGACAGGGAAAGTTTGTATATAAATTGAGCAATTCTTTATTGACTCCTGTTCCTATGAGCCATTCTTCTGGCAAATCTATTTTGGGTAATTCTTTCATTATATCATGCTTTTTACTTCGTACAAAGATATATTGATTATTGAAAATAGACTATCTTTCCTTTTTTAAATTATAATTTTGACTTGAAAAATGGTGTTTTAGAAGGTCTTTGGGGTATATTTCTTTAAAAATAGAACAGAAACAAGAAAAATAGACCTTGCGAAGGTGTGAAAATAATGGTTACTTTGCACCTGTGAAATTTTGGTATCTGTGCGATGGTATATCGTGCATATGCTTTTATTAATTAAAAAGAGAATTTAGAAATGAAAAAGAATTTATTTTATTATCTGTTTGTAGTATTGTGTACTGCGACATTGTTTACGTCTTGTAGTGATGACGATGATAATGGTAAGAATGGTGATGATCAAGTTACTGATATAAGTGGTAAATATAAAGGTAGTTTGGTCGTATCCATTGATGGAAGTGCAGCTGATCCTGTCTCTCAAGTGATATCTATTGCTAAATCAGGTGAACAAACATCACAAGTTGTATTGTCTTTGAAGAACTTTTCATTCGCCGGTCGGTTGGTCGGTGATATTGAAGTACCTTGTACGGTAGAAGAAAAAGATGGAGTGCAATCTTTTAGCGGTCAAAAGGACTTGAAGTTTACGACAGAATTTGGTCAGGCATTGGGTACACTTCCTACATCGGTTAATGGAACTGTGAAGAATGGAAAAATTAGTATGAAGATTGGTGTAACAGTTGCGCTTTTAGGACAAACGGTTGATGTTGATTTTGACGGAGATAAGATGTCTGGTAATGAAAGTAGTGAAGCGAAGATTTCTGATTTTGTTATTGATAGTGATTTTATCACAGAACAACCTGTTATTGATGATGAGAATGGAACTATTACTTTTAAGGTTAATGAGGCAGCAACTGATGATGATTTGAAAGCATTAATTCCTACATTTAATATTTCTGATAAAGCTACGGTTTCTCCTGTAAGTGGTGTTGCACAAGATTTCTCTAGTAATAAAGTTGTAATTTATACAGTGACTGCGGAAGATGGGACAATAAAAACTTATAATGCCTCTATTTCGGGATATATTATGAAGTTCTCATTTGAAGAATGGAAGACTGTTGGGACTGGTCCTGCCAAACATGAGGAACCACTTCCTAGTGAGGTTTTGGCTTCAAGTGTTCAAGGGGCATCTTTATTGGGTATCTTTGGTTGGTCTGGAGGATTTCCTGTTGAAAAGACTGATGATGCTAAGGATGGGGAATATGCAATCAAATTGGTTACTTTAGATACTCATGAAATTTCATCCTCTTTTGTTCCTGCCTTAACAGCTGGTTCTCTTTTTACTGGCACTTTTAATGCCGGGCCAGCAATGAGTGGAGATCAATTGTCTTGTACAAGGTTTGGTGTTGAGTATAATAAGAAACCGTTAACTTTGAAGGGATGGTATAAATATACTCCCGGGGATAAATATATGAATGGTACAGACAAGAAAAATGTAACCTATCCAGAAGGAACAGATGAATGTGCTATTCAAGGTGTGTTGTATGAAGCTGTTGATGAAGAAGAAAACTCCGTAACTTTAACGGGACATGACATTAATGATTCGAAGTATCGTGTTGCTACAGCAGCTTTATCGGATGGAAGTGCAAAAGCTGATTATACTTATTTTGAATTACCTTTTACATTTTTAGAAGGTAAAGAGTATGATGCTAATAAGAAATATAAGTTGGCAATTATATGTTCATCTAGTAAAGATGGAGATAAGTTTATAGGAGCAGGGGGAAGTACGTTGATTATTGATGCACTTGAAGTTGTTGGAGAATAATATTCAAGTTTGTTGTATATAAAAACGAAGATTTTAGGGATATTTCCTGTATAATAAAAAGGTAACTAATTCTTTGCGAGTTAGTTGCCTTTTTTAGGAATTATAGAATGCGATATTTTTTGAATTTTTAGACTCTGTTCGAAAACGGTTCAGTTTGAAAGTTTCTTTGCAGAATAGCTATCCTAAAAACGATTCATTCCCATATAGACCTGAGTCAAATCTTACTATTCTACCTGCTATAAGTATGCTTCATGCGGCTTGCCGAATATGACTGTGGATGTTTTTTTAAAAGTTTGCTATGTTTTTCGGATCAGTTCGAAAACTTGGGGATTTGATTCAGGATAATCACATTCTTAAAATTGATTCATTTTGGTGCGGAAATGAATTAAACGATGGTTTCCAATAGTTAGTAAAAGATAATCTATTGCAATACTGTATTTAGTTTCCTGTCTTTTATAAATAATAATTAGATATGCACTCTAGTTTGCGTTCCACTTAAGTGGTTCTGTCGTTCGACTTAAGTGGAACGCAAATTTGTTAGGGAACAAAGAAAATAATACTTCCAAGAAGAAGTACTAAAAATAATAATGTGTTAGATTAATCCTTGTAGCTATACATTTAGCCCAAAGCCGTGCAGGATAGATCAATTTTTAGGGATATAGTTGCCCTGTCTCCTAAATCCCCCAAGATTTCAACCAAAGTCATAATAATGAGGCGAATAATAGAGGATAATTCAAAAGTATCCAACTGAAACCAATAAAAGAAGTGGCGAAGAAATCGGTAAACCTGTTCTTCGCCACTTCTTTTGTTTTTAAGATATCTAGTTTATTTAGAACGCATATCCAAACCCAATATTCAAGTAGATAGGATACATCGCAAATGTGATGGTATCAAAGTCTTTCTTAAAGATGTCGTTTAGCCCCCATGTCAGATCTGCATAGACATTAAGGTGCTTGAAAGCTTTCCACTCACCGCCTAATTGAGCTCCCCATTGAAATTTACGTAAGTTGTCTGAAAAATCATAAGTTGCAATACTTTCACCTGTGAAGTCGACACGTTGACCGGTTTCATCAGGTGTGCGTAAATGTCCTTTATATACATGTCCGGAGAAGTTGCCTTCAGTCATATAAGAGACATAAGGACCAAGTGATACTTTCCAACGGTCACTTATCTTATAATTAGCCAATACAGGAATGGTGAGATATGAATTTTTCACTTTTGTTTTTACACCACCAGTCCAAAGACCTTGTAGCTCGCCACCATTAGTGTTGATGATCTTCATACCATAATTTTTTACGGTAGCTTCGGTAGTCATCGTTTTATTCTCAAGACGTATACCTGCGGTCATTCCCCATTTTTTGTCTTTGCCGAACCATTTTGTGGTATTTCCCTCAATAGCGATAGCTATGTTTGGCGTATAGCTATCAATACTACGTATTTCTTTAGGTAGGGGAAGAGGAGAAGTACCTCCAATGCTCAATCCAGCTTTGATACTATACTCCCATCCATGTAAATATGAGTAGATAAGAGCTTTGTTACGTTCGTTTTGGGCATATGCTACATGTGAAAAAAGTATTGCGAGGAATATGATTCCTGCTACTTTATTATATATTATTTTCTTCATTATCTTATCGATTGATTGGGTTTATTATTGATTTGCAGGATATTCACTCGGGTTAGAAGTATGGGTAATCACTACTTTGTCTATATGAAGTGTACTACCTACGGCTCCCTCAAATTTTGCACCGTCTACACTAGAAGAGAATACAATGGCAAGTTTGTAGATACCTTTCTCTAGCTTGTTAGAGTCAATAGATTTGCCATTCTGTGGTTTGAAATTAAAACTGAATTGTTTCCAACTATCTGTTTCAGGAAGTGCATCAAGATTTCGTGCCAAGGCTACAATATTGGGTGAAGTGAGTGAAGTAGAGCCATCGAGAAATTGTACATTATCATCTGTTTCATACAATACTCCGTAGATATCACATTTATCTTTTTTTCCTTCTATAATTTCTCCTTTTGATGAGAAGTTGGCACCTGCTTTATATTTATACCATCCTTCCAACTTCAGCGGATAGTAGAAGAATGGAAAGCCAAAGTGAGTGGCTTTCATGGCATTGCTTAAGGCCTGTCCCACTTCAAACGAACCGATGAACAAGTTTCCTGCAGCAATATACATTTTTACCATGCTTCCGAAGCTGCCTGTGTCTTTTGTTTCCAGTTTTACACATTTACCACCATCAACTCCTCCATTGACCTGTACTGTGGGATAGTCTTCCGGTGTTTTTGCCATTTTAGTTAGTTCGAATCCTGGATTTCCACTAGCTAATTCTAATCGACGGATTATAGTCCCCGAAGAAGGATTGTCTTCGGTAAACTTGTGATAAGGATTGTCTGAACTTAAAGTTTCAAAATCATATGTAAAAGGCATTTCTGTTTGCCAAAGTCTGATTGTATAGGTCGCAGAAAAAGCATTGTCCTCTGATGTAACTTTAAATAGCCTAGGGTTTTCGTCTTTAAAATTATAAGTATTAACCCCGTCTTCGGGTAATTGTTCTACAGGTGCTATGGAAGCGCCAGTAGGGAGATCGAAGTTAATGTTTATTTTAGATGGATCGGCAGCTCTTGATACATACAGCTGGACGGTGAATTCGTTTGGATCAATCAAACATTGTTGGATATCGTTTCCACTGCATCCATCTATAGCTGCTTCAACATTTTGAGCTTCATCTTGAATGCAGGAAGCAACTGCCAGACATAATATCATTCCGGCGAATAAATTTTTTAGTTTCATCAGTCTGTTATAAATATTAATGGGTTATACTGGGGACAAAGATAGTTAAAAGAGTTGAATCGCTATTTCTGTAGAATGTTAAAAGAAAATTCGAGGTTGGCGGTAATACTATACAAAAGAGAGAGGAAAGGAATGATTAAATATCCAATTAATAGGCTCTTATATTTAGAATTTTCCCTTTTCTAAGTTTCGTATCTTTTCATCGTATTTGGCTTGTATTTGGTCTTTTTTGGGGGCACTTTTTCTTCTTGGGGATTTAACATACTCTGTGCAGTCAGATCTTGTGTATTTAAGTGCCGTTTTGAATTAAATTTTAGGTTGATTGCCTTGATTATTACAGGAGAGAACAAATGTCGGACAAATGAAGTAGAAGAATCAGCTGGAGAAGTACAAGAGTTGAACAAAAGAGGTACTTGTACTGCTGTAATAAAGTACATGGAACAGATGAAAGAAGTACTTAAAATCTGCTTTTTCAGTACTAAAACGCCCCGTGTGCCCACACCATATATTCACTAGCCCCACGGCATATATCTACTGAACCCATGGCATATATTTCCCATACGCCGGACATAACACTTGGAAATAGAGGCTCTATTCTAAGGAAGCAGAGCCTCTGATCAGTAATAATAGAGGCTGTATTTTCCCGTAATAGACTCTCTAATTTTGCATAAGCACAGAGGCTGAAAGCAAAATGGAGTGATTTCAGGGGCGCTTTCAGTCGAAAGTCCGATGGATAAGCACTTATACGAGAAAACTGAAAGCTGAAACCGAAATATTTATTGTTTATTTCAAAGACATTCAAATCATAGATAATTCATTTGTAAGAATAGCAAATTTACCTGATATTGTTAACAAAGTTCTTAATTATTTTACTATATAAGTGTGAAAAGATAAAGCGCTGTTATACAACAAGATGTGCCACCTGTTTTTTCCTTTAAAACAAATGCCCCGTTTCATTTAAAGGAACGGGACGTTTCTCGGTGTGCATCGGGGCGTTCCTTTAAAAGGAACGGTGACCCGGTTTTAGCTTATGGACAAAATATAAATATATCTTCTTTTATTCATTCCGAATTTTGCTCATAACGCGGAAGAACACAATGAAGATATAGGACTCTACTTCAACTAAGTAGCCAAATATGTGTTAAATCTCCAAGAATAATGACTGAACCTTTTTTTATTGATATTATAAATAAGTTATTCCCTCTTTGCATTCCTGGGCTGTTTTATAACAAATCTAACTTCCTTGTTATAATCAGCTTGTACTGTTGTTTCATTTCTTGGGGCAAGAAAGAAATATCTATAAACTCCAGCCACTTGTCGGTAACCTTTATGAATTTAGAAAATAGATTGTCCATGATCTTTTTCTCCAAACTACAACCATTCATTGCAACTTCAAAATCAGAACGCTTGATTTTGCGTCTTTTACCGTTTAGTGTCAAAGCCAATTCTTCGGTGTCCTCCGGCATGAGGAGTGCCGTAGAGAGCATGTCATATCCCGGGGGCATCGAATAATAGCCTTTACGCTGACTATAATTTTCCAGCTTTTCTCGGCAATATCCAAGAGTCAGCCTTCGGGAATGAGACCGTCAAAGAATGGGAATAATATTAGACTTGTATATGGCTTTTCAGAGATTGACAATGTGAGACTGACAGGTTTGGCATCGCTGGATTTAATGTAGGCTGCATCATATTGAAAGGTGTAGCCATTTTCATCTTCTGTAAGCAGTTCTGCCAACTGGTCTTGGTTGTATATGTGTGCTTGTCTCATAGCTTGTTGAGTTTACTTATTGGTACAACCCCCACTTCCATTCCAAAGAGACTAAGCACTTGATTTACTTTATCAAGACGCAAAGTTTGTTTTCCCTGCTCAAGTTCGCGCACAAAGCGCAACCCAACTCCTGATTTTTCAGAGAGTTCTACTTGGGTCAAGTTATGTTCTTTACGCATTAGCTTTACGTATTCTGATAATGATTTATCGTTCATATTATACCCTTTAGGGTATAAATCTGGTTGTGGATTTATGGATTATACCTTATAGGGTATAAGAAAACTGGTACTCTTTCTTCAGGAAGAAGGAGTACCAGTAGAGGAAAGTGATAGCAGATTACTCTTTCAAAGCCTCTTGCAAATCAATTCCCAATGCCTTGGCAACTCCTGTTCCGTATGCGGGATCAGCTTTGTAGCAGTTGCGTACATGACGTTGTTTGATAAATAGTTCAGCGTCTCCCATAGCACGAGCTGTATTTTCGAACAATAATTGTTGTTCTTCAGCTGGCATCAGTCGGAATAGGTCACCCGGTTGGCTATAATAGTCGTCATCATATTCCCGTTCATTGTAGTTGTAAACTTCACCGGTAACTTTGAGAGGCGGTTCTTTCATAGTAGGAGAATCCTGCCATTCGCCGTAACTGTTTGGTTCATAACCTTTAGTGTCACCGTAGTTTCCGTCTACGCGCATAGCACCGTCACGATGATAGGCGTGGAAAGGACAACGAGGTTTGTTGACCGGGATTTGTTCGGCATTCACTCCAAGACGATAACGTTGTGCGTCACCGTACGAGAACAAACGTCCCTGCAACATTTTGTCGGGAGACAGACCGATACCATCTACTATATTCATCGGGTTGAAAGCAGCCTGTTCCACTTCGGCGAAATAGTTTTCCGGGTTGCGGTTCAGTTCAAGGATACCGACATCTTGCAGAGGAAAATCTTTGTGCGGCCATACTTTAGTCAAGTCAAACGGGTTGATGCGATAATTGTCCGCTTCTTCTTCCGTCATTAACTGAATCTGGAATAACCATTTCGGATAATCGCCCTTTTCGATGCTCTCGAAGAGATCACGCTGATGAGATTCACGGTCTTTAGCAACAATTGCTTCCGCTTCCTGGTCAGTCAGATTCTTGATCCCCTGCAAGGTGCGCAGATGGAACTTGACCCAGATACGCTGATTTTCTGCATTGATAAAACTATAAGTATGACTGCCGAATCCGTGCATGTGGCGATATGAATAAGGAATACCACGCGGACTCATGGTGATAGTCACCTGATGCAATGCCTCCGGCAAAAGTGTCCAGAAGTCCCAGTTACTGTTCGGGCTACGCATATTCGTTTTCGGATCTCGTTTGATAGCATGGTTCAGATCCGGGAATTTAAGTGGATCACGTAAGAAGAATACGGGAGTATTGTTACCAACCAAGTCCCAATTACCTTCTTCCGTGTAAAATTTCATGGCAAAACCACGGATGTCACGTTCTGCATCGGCAGCTCCACGTTCTCCGGCTACGGTGGAGAAACGGACAAAACATTCTGTTTGTTTTCCGACTTTACTGAAAATGGCGGCACGGGTGTACTTTGTGATGTCGTGAGTGACGGTAAAAGTGCCGTATGCTCCTGAACCTTTAGCGTGCATACGTCTTTCCGGAATCACTTCACGATCAAAATGGGCAAGCTTCTCAATGAGCCAGGGATCTTGTAACATGACAGGCCCGCGTTGACCTGCGGTTTGCGAATTTTGATTGTCGGCGATAGGGCGACCGTTCGCAGCAGTGAGTTTTTTCTTTTCCATAAATGGATTTTTTAGTCGGATACAAGTATAAACAGACTGTCGCCTTTTTATTCTTTTATCCGGGGTTTATAATATGTAACAAAGATAGGCTTCTTTTGCTTGCTTGTCAAACAGATAATTTCTATCTAAAGATAGATAATAACTATGAATTATGTACGTATTGCCTGTTATTTTTTTGCATAAAAAAAACTCCCGCACTTCCTTTCGGAAGGCGGGAGTCTTTAAATAAACTATAGCTTATATATCTTTCGCTGATTATACGATACCTTGTGCCATCATTGCTTTAGCAACCTTCATGAATCCGGCTACGTTAGCACCCTTCACATAGTTTACGTATCCGTCAGCTTCTGTACCATATTGAACGCAAGCTTCGTGGATATTTTTCATAATGCTTTTCAGCTTTTCGTCTACTTCTTCAGCACTCCAGCTCAATTTGATAGAGTTCTGAGTCATTTCAAGACCTGATACTGATACACCACCGGCGTTAGCAGCTTTACCCGGAGCGTAAAGGATCTTAGCGTCCTGGAATACTTTGATAGCTTCCGGAGTAGAAGGCATGTTAGCTCCTTCAGATACAGCGATACAACCGTTTGCTACCAGCTGACGAGCGTGGTCGCCATTCAATTCGTTTTGAGTTGCAGAAGGAAGAGCGATATCACATTTTTCACCCCAAGGTTTAGCTCCTTCTACATATTTGCAACCATATTTTTCTGCGTATTCACGGATACGGCCACGGTACAGATTCTTCAGTTCCATGATGTAATCCAGTTTTTCGCGGTCGATACCATCCGGATCGTAGATATAACCGTCAGAGTCAGAGCAAGTAACTACTTTACCACCCAGTTCGATTACTTTTTCGATTGTATATTGAGCAACGTTACCGGAACCGGAAACCAGACAAACTTTACCTTTCAGGTCAGTGCCTTTTGTTTTCAGCATTTCCATCAGGAAGTAGATGTTACCATAACCGGTAGCTTCCGGACGAATCAGTGAACCACCGAATTCGCGGCCTTTACCTGTGAATGTTCCGGTAAATTCATGAGCCAGTTTTTTGTACATACCAAACATGAAACCTACTTCACGGCCACCAACACCGATGTCACCGGCAGGAACATCGGTTTCAGGACCGATGTGACGCCACAGTTCCAGCATGAATGCCTGTACAAAGCGCATTACTTCGGCATTTGACTTTCCACGAGGAGAGAAGTCGGAACCACCTTTACCACCACCCATCGGCAGAGTAGTCAGTGAGTTTTTGAATGTTTGTTCAAAGGCAAGGAACTTCAAGATAGAAAGGTTTACAGATGCGTGGAAACGGATACCGCCTTTGTAAGGACCGATCGCGTTGTTGTGCTGAACACGGTAACCCATGTTGGTCTGAATATTACCTTTATCATCCATCCAAGTCACGCGGAACTGATATACTCTATCAGGAATACACAAACGTTCGATCAAGTTTACTTTATCAAACTCCGGGTGTTTGTTGTATTCTTCTTCAATAGTAGAAAGTACTTCTTCTACTGCCTGATGATACTCCGGTTCATTGGGAAATCTTCTTTTCAGATCGTCTAATACCTTTGCTGCATTCATAATCTTTTTTTCTTTAATTGGTTGATATAAAAATAATGTGCTAATTTGACAATTTGCTAATGTGCCGCTTGACTGTGTGCTTTCGTATTATATAGCAATTTACACACTTGCATATGGGTACATCGGATTTTTATTTTCGGTTGCAAAAGTAAAGATAAAAATTGAACTGGCAAACATTTTATAAAGAAAAATGCGATAAAACATCAAAATTGATATTTTATCGCATTAAAAATAGGAAAAAAGATATTTATTTGTTCTTTTTGATCGACTTATAAACAGGAATAAATACTAATGCTGCCGAAATGACAAGCATTACTATCGTCATCCCGTCAATTCGTTCGGCTTTCGTCAGAACTAAATAGCAAAGCGCCAACCAAAGCAGGCTGATACAAACTATTTGTGATTTGGATAACGGACGCTTCATTTAACTCCTCTTTTCTTTTTGTCAACAATGGCATCGATCACGGCTACGGCTGTGATATTCACAATGTCACGGACAGAACTTTCGAAATCGGTGAAGTGGATAGGTTTGTTCAATCCCATCTGGATAGGGCCGATGAATTCTGTATCCGGGTCCATTGCCTGCAACAGTTTGTAACCGGCGTTTGCTGAACTTAGATTCGGGAAAATCAATGTATTTACGTCTTTACCTTTCAGGCGGGTAAACGGATATTTGGTATCACGCAATTCGCGGTTCATGGCAAAATTTACCTGCATTTCACCGTCGATAGCCAATTCCGGATATTCTTCCTGCATGTGAGCAACTGCTTCGTGCACTTTCACTGGGCTACCTGCGGTGTCAGCGCCGAAGTTAGAGTATGACAACATAGAGATAACCGGTGTGTGATTGAAGAAACGAACTGTTTTGTCGGACAGTTTGGCGATATCAATCAATGTTTCCGTATCGGGATGACGGTTAATCAATGTGTCTGCCAGGAAGTAAGTACCTTTCTTGGAGTTCAGGATATGCATGGTACCGAAGTGTTTGAAGCCCGGTTGGATGCCGATCACTTCTTTTGCCACTTTGATCGTATTGCTATATCTTGTATAAAGTCCGGTGATGAATGCGTCTGCATCTCCTGTTTCCACCATCATCATACCGAAGTAGTTGCGTTCGAACATCTTGTCGTTGGCTTCTTCGTAGGTAAATCCTTCGCGTGCACGTTTTTCTGCAAGGATGCGGGAGTAACGCTCGCGACGGTCTGATTCGTCCGGGTGACGAAGATTGACGATTTCAATACCTTCCAGACTAAGCTCCATTTCTTCTGCCAGTTTTCCGATAGCTTCGTCGTTTCCTAATAAGATAGGATGACAGATACCTTCGGCTTTTGCTTCAACGGCAGCTTTCAGCATATTCGGGTGGATACCTTCGGCAAATACGACACGTTGCGGTGAGCGGCGGGCAGTATCATACAGTTGGCGGGTCAGTTTGGATTCGTAGCCCATCAATTCGCGCAGGTGAACACAGTAAGCGTCCCAGTCTTTGATTTCTGTGCGAGCCACTCCGCTTTCCATAGCAGCTTTTGCCACTGCGCAGGAAACTTCGGTGATGAGGCGTGGATCTACCGGTTTCGGGATAAAGTATTCCGCACCGAAAGAAAGGTTGTTTACGTGGTAGGCTGCGTTGACTACATCAGGCACCGGCTGTTTTGCCAGGTTGGCAATGGCGTGTACGGCCGCAATTTTCATTTCTTCGTTGATTGCTTTAGCTTGAGTGTCCAAAGCACCGCGGAAGATATATGGGAAACCGATTACATTATTAATCTGGTTCGGATAGTCGGAACGTCCGGTAGCCATCAGTACGTCAGGACGTGCTGCCATGGCATCTTCGTAAGAGATTTCCGGTGTCGGGTTGGCCAATGCGAATACGATGGGCATCGGAGCCATGCTGCGTACCATATCTTGACTCAACACATTTCCTTTTGACAGGCCGAGGAATACATCCGCGCCCTTGATTGCTTCTTCCAGTGTGTGGATATCTGTGCGGTCAGTTGCAAAATATCTTTTCTGTTCGTTCAGATCGGTACGTGTCTTGCTGATAACGCCTTTACTATCCAGCATGACAATATTTTCGAGGCGAGCGCCCAAAGATACATATAATTTAGTACAAGATACTGCGGATGCACCGGCACCGTTCACGACGATTTTCACATCCTCGATTTTCTTTCCTGCCACCTGCAAGGCATTTACCAAACCGGCGCTGGAGATAATAGCAGTACCGTGCTGGTCGTCGTGCATTACAGGAATGTCTAATTCTTCTTTCAGGCGACGTTCGATTTCAAAACATTCGGGCGCCTTGATGTCTTCCAGATTGATACCTCCAAAGGTAGGAGCGATTGCTTTCACTGCCGCAATGAATTTCTCCGGATCTTTCTCGTCTACTTCGATGTCGAAAACGTCGATACCGGCATAGATTTTGAAAAGCAGCCCTTTACCTTCCATTACAGGTTTGCCGCTTAATGCGCCTATATCGCCCAGTCCGAGTACGGCTGTACCGTTAGAAATAACAGCTACAAGATTTCCTTTAGCTGTATACTTGTATGCATCCTGCGGGTTCTTCTCAATTTCGAGACAAGGTTCTGCTACACCGGGGGAATATGCGAGTGATAAGTCGGTTTGAGTACTATAAGGTTTGGTAGGCACTACCTCAATCTTGCCGGGTTTGCCCTGTGAGTGATAGAGCAAAGCGGCTTCTTTCGTTATTTTAGCCATGGTATATATGTAATTTGTTAATAAGTTATCAATTGGCTGCAAATGTAGGAATAAAAGTTAGAAATTGTTGCTGTTGATTGGTAATTTCTATTAATTTTATAGCAAAATGGCTGAATTTATGATATGAGATACATAGGATATGCATTTATATCCTATTCTTTTTTAAAAGCTTAGATATTGATTTATTGAAATTTTAACAAGCGCTTTGGTTGTCGGCTTTAGTTATTTCGTTATTTTTGAGTCCATATATGATTTAACCTTATTTGATGATGATTACCACCCAACAACTTCAATTATTGAAGGAAGGAAATAAAAAAGCTTTTGAAGCGTTGTATCGTGCATACAATGCTCGCATTTACAGTTTTGTCCTTTCTATGATAGGCGATGCCGGGGTGGCAAAGGATATTACACAGGATATCTTTCTCCAAATCTGGGAGAAACGGCTCAATATTGATTTGGAAGGTAATTTTGACGGTTATCTTTTTAAGATATCCCAAAATATGGTATACCATTACGTAAGGCGCGAACTCCTGCTTCAAAATTATGTGGATAAACTATCCAATGAATCGGCTGACGAATCCGTAGAGATAGATGAAGAGTTGGATTATTTATTTTTAGAAGAATATATCCTGAAACTTTTGGAAGAACTGCCTCCTGCCCGTCGGGAAGTTTTTATGCTCTACTGGAAATCCGGGCTGAACTATCGTGAGATAGCTGAACAGTTGGATATATCCGAAAAGACTGTTGCTACACAGGTACATCGTTCTTTGGATTTCCTGCGTGACAAACTGGGGACGATTGCCTTTTCTGTTTCTCTCTTCCTACACCATATTTAATGCTTAATGTTTAATAAAAGTTAATATCTAACTTGTCTTTATTTTCTTGTAGTCCTTTTCTGTCTCTCAAGGCTAGTATATATAGAACAGGAAAATTATGGAGCAACACGATTACATAGTACTATTGGAAAAATTCTTCAAGAAGGAGGCCTCTTCTGAAGAAAGAAGGATACTCATTGAATGGATTCGCAAACCGGGGATTCGTGATGAGTTTAATTCGCTTTGCGAGCAGATGTGGAAAGAAGCAGCTGTCGAAATAGATAAGACAGTGGAAGAAGAAATGTGGAATCATCTGCAGCGGAATTTGGATGAACCCAAAATTCTGTATCCGAAGAAGCGGCGTTGGCAACCTATTATATATAAGGTGGCGGCCACTATATTATTACCGGTTTGTTTGGGGCTGGCCACTTATTTCGGAGTAGGACATATAAATAAGGTATCGCAGGATCCTTTCATGGTTGCAGTAGATTACGGGCAGAAAGCGAACCTGACTTTACCTGATGGAACGAAAGTCTGGTTGAATTCGGCTACTCATCTTTCTTATGATGCGGAGTATAACAAATCCGACCGAAAGATTTATTTAGACGGAGAAGCCTATTTTGAGGTGGCAAAGAACAAAGACAAGCGCTTTATCGTCTGTTGCAATGATTTGGAGATAGAAGCGTTGGGAACAACCTTTGATGTGAAGGGATATGGCGACGATCTTTCCGTCACGACACTGCTGGCGGAAGGAAGTGTCAGGGTTTCTAATAAAACGAATACCACATTGTTGAAACCCGGAGAAAAGGTAGAGTATCATAAGAATAAGCAGACATTTACTAAATCGCCCATCTCGGATCTGCGTGAAATCGACTTTTGGCGGAACAATATGTTGATTTTTAATTCAGCGTCTTTGGCAGAGATCGCGACCACGTTGGAGCGGATGTACGGGGTGAAAGTCGTGTTTGACTCGGAGAAGCTGAAGAATGTGCCGTTTTCCGGAACCATCCGGAACAGCAGTTTGCATAATGTATTTTACATTATAAGCCTTACTTATCCTTTGACTTATAAGTTAGAAGGAGATACGGTGAAAATAGGAAGTAGTATTAACTAAAAAAGGACGATTTATGGAAGACACCTCATAATAAAACAAAGAGGGTAGAATTATGTAGCAGCATAATTCCACCCTGAAATTAAATACGGTTTATACATGATAGTAAAAAAGAAATTTTTCCTTATGCGGATAAGGGAAAGGGAATCCTTTTTGCATCACGATTTCACAAAGATAATAAAAAGTCTGATTTTCAGACTTATATTTTAAAGAATTTAAAGCTAATTACTAATGAGAAAACAATTACATATCATATTAAGGCTTGTTATGTTCTGTTGTATCTTGTTGTTTGTGTCTCAAGAGGTAAGTGCGCAGATCACTTTCTCTGTAAAGAATCAGACAATACGCCAGACGATACGAGTAATTGAGAAGAAGGCTGATTACAGCTTCTTTTATACGGATAAGCTTCCCGGATTGGATCAAAAGATTTCATTGAAAGTGGACAATGAAAGTATCGATTCGGTTTTAGAAAAAGTTTTCAAAGGGTCACCTATTAGTTATAAGATAGAATCGGGCAAGCAAGTAGTGCTTACCCTGAAAACCGAACAAAACGCCTCCCAGAAAGGAGATAAGAAAACAATAACCGGTGTTGTAGCCGATCGGAGGGGGGAACCTTTGATTGGTGTTACCGTGAGAGTGGAAGGAGAGAATATTGGGACCGCTACTGACATCGACGGACGTTTCTCTTTGGAAGCTCCCATAGGGGCAAAAATCAGTTTCTCCTATATCGGTTACGTTTCCCAGTCTCATACGGTCAATAAACAGAACATCTATAATGTGTCTTTGAGCGAAGATTCGCAAGTGCTGGAAGAAGTTGTCGTGGTGGGATACGGTTCTATGAAACGGAAAGATATTACGACGGCAGTATCTGTGGTTTCTACGGCAGATATTGAAGAGCGTCCGATCATGACAGCCGCACAAGCCATTCAGGGAAAAGCAGCCGGTATTCAAGTTGTGCAGCCATCGGGTATGCCGGGTTCCGGGGTGACCATCCGGGTGAGAGGTGCTACTTCCGTGCAGGCATCCAATGAGCCGTTGTATGTGGTAGATGGTTTGCCGTCGGATGATATTTCGAATATCAGTCCGAACGATATTGAAAGTATGCAAATCCTGAAAGATGCTTCATCAGCAGCTATTTATGGAGCACGTGCGGCAAACGGAGTGGTGTTGATTACGACCAAGAGGGGAAAGATCGGTGCACCGCAGGTGAAAATGAGTGCTTATGTGGGTTTTTCTAAATTAGGTAAGAAGATAGATGCCTTGAATACAGAGCAATATAAAGACTTGATGAAAGACTTGAAAGCTGTTTCGGATGTTGCTCCCAATATCCCTGAAAATGAAACACGCTATGTGGACTGGACTGATTTATTCTTCGGTACGGGTGTTAATCAGAACTATCAATTATCCGTGGCAAATGGAACCGAGAAATTACAATATTTTGTATCCGGAGGTTATTCTGACGAACAAGGTATTGTGGAGAAAGCACATTTCAACCGATATAATTTCCGTGCGAATTTGGATAGTGAGCAGACAAAATGGTTAAAGATGGCACTCAACTTTGCGTATTCGCATACAGGAGGACAATGGGTGAACGAAAGCCGCAGTTCTTTGCGTGCCGGTTCCATCTTGTCCGTAGTGAATACTCCTCCGTTTATGCAGAAGTGGAACCCGTATGATCCGAACGAATACGACGAACAGGCTTATGGTGCACGTATTCTGAATCCGCTGGCTGCCAATGCTGCGGACAGCAACACGAATACAGATCATATTAATGGTTCGCTCGGCTTTACGGTTGATATATACAAAGGTCTGAAATTCAAAACAACTTTTGGCATTGAACTGACTAATGAACACTGGGATTATTATCTGGACCCGATTTCAACTTCGGACGGACGCGGTACAAAAGGACGTGTGGAAGAGAGTTTCTCACGAAACTTCGAATGGCTGTTTGAGAATTTGCTAACCTATGATTGTTCCTTCAACAAACATAACCTTTCCATCTTGGGAGGAGCCACCCAACAGCGTGCACAATATAACGCATCCTGGATGGCTGGTTTCGATCTGGCAGAGTCTTATCCTGATATTCATTCCATCAGTGCCGCCAATCAGTTGGATAAAGACGCTTGTGGTTCTTCCGCCTCCGCATGGACGCTGGCCTCTTTTTTAGGTCGCATAGCGTACAATTATGACAGCCGTTATTTGCTGACGGTCAACTTCCGTGCCGACGGTTCTTCCCGTTTTGCTCCGGGACACCGTTGGGGTACTTTTCCTTCTGTTTCGGCAGGTTGGAGAATTTCAAGCGAAAAGTTTATGCAACCTTTGCAAGACATCGTAACCGATTTGAAGCTACGTGCCGGATGGGGTATGAACGGTAACCAGGGCGGTTTTGGAAACTACGCTTACATGGCTTCCATGAGTGCTAGTAAACTACCGGTTTCAGAAGGTAACTTATACCCGGGACTTGCCATCAGACCCGGTTCGGCAGCCAATAAAGAACTGACTTGGGAAAAAACAAGCCAGTGGAATCTGGGTCTCGACCTGACAATGTTTGATTCCCGTTTATCCTTCTCGGTGGACGCTTACTACAAAAAAACAACCGACTTACTACTGACAGTCAGCCTGCCGGAGAATGTAGTGCCAAGCAGTGTGACAAGAAACGATGGTGAAATGGTGAATAAAGGTATGGAGTTCACTGTCTCTTCCCAGAATTTGAAAGGCAACTTCCAGTGGAATACCGATTTCAATATCTCTTTCAACCGGAATAAGTTGACGAAGCTCGGCTTGAATAAAGTCTATTATTATGCTGAAATGTATGAATCCAAGGAGAAAGCTGTCATCCTGAAAGAAGGTCTTCCATTGGGAACATTCTTTGGATATATATCAGAAGGCGTCGATCCGGAAACTGGAAATATCATCTATCGTGACCTGAATGGTAACGGCTTTATCGATCCGGAAGATCGCACTACCTTGGGAAATGCCCAGCCTAAGTTCATATATGGTATGACGAATACATTCTCGTATGCCGGCTTCGACCTGTCTGTTTTCTTGCAGGGAAGTCAGGGCAATAAAATTTTTAATGCGTCACGCATCGATATGGAAGGTATGACCGACTTTAGAAACCAGTCGGTTCGTGTATTGGATCGTTGGAAACGACCGGGTATGATTACCAATGTCCCCCGCGTTGGTAATACAGAGAACAATCACAACTCCTCCCGTTTTGTAGAAGACGGATCTTATTTGCGCTTGAAAACAGTCACTTTGTCCTATAATTTCCCTAAGAAATGGTTGAATAAAATACATCTGTCCAGATTGCAGGCTTACGTCACCGGACAGAATCTTTTCACGTTGACAAAATACAAGGGATACGATCCTGAAGTAAATGCTTTTGGCGGCGACTCCGTTGCCCAAGGAGTGGACTATGGTACTTATCCTCAATCGAGGGCGGTAATTTTTGGTTTGAATGTTGAATTTTAATAGGTGCGAAAATGAAAAACATAATAAAGTTAGCTTATGTCGTACTCTGCGTCTTAGTCGTTTCATGCAGTAATTTTCTGGATGAGAAACCGCAATCGGATTTTATGCAGGAGGGTACCGGAACGGAAGATCAGGAGTCTAAATACGGAAGTCTGGCAGATGCGCAAGCCGAGTTGCAAGGTGCGTATGAAAGCTTTAAGGCAGATATATTCCAGTCGGAAAATTACACCATTGGAGATGTACAATCCGATAATTGCTATATTGGTGGAGACGGCGTGGCCGAACAAGAATTTGATTTGTTGAAGCTGACTTCTACCAATTATAAGGTAGAATTGGTCTGGTCACAGTATTATTCAATGGCTGGCACTGCAACCAGTGTGATTGAAAATACGAAAATGATGGATCCTGCCTCTACCGTAGCAGAAGAGCGTAATCGGGTCATCGCAGAAGCAAAATTCTTGCGGGCATGGGCCTATTTCGATATCGTCCGTTTATGGGGAGACGCTCCGATGGTGTTGGATTTGATTCCGACCATTACAGCCGAGAATCTGGATAAATGGTATCCGGTGATGTATCCTGAACGTTCTGTCGCAGATAAAATCTACGACCAGATACTGGATGATCTGAACGAAGAAAATACCATTCGTTACCTGGTAAGCAAAAATAAAGGAGTTTTCCAGGCCACCAAAGGCGCCGCTTATGCTTTGCGTGCCAAGGTGTTGGCAACCAGAGGAGAGAAATCAACACGCGACTATGCCAAAGTGGTTGAAGCTTGCGACAAAGTGATAGCAGAGGGTTATACGCTGGTCGGCAACTTTGATGAGTTGTGGCAACCTGACAAGAAATTCTCTTCCGAAAGTATCTTTGAAGTCTATTACACCTCTGATGCTCCCAACTGGGCTTATTGGGTGTTGCTGAAAGAAGACGACGGTTCGGTGACCTGGAGACGTTATTGTACGCCTACTCATGACTTGGTTGCTAAATTCGACAAGGAGAAAGATACCCGTTATGCATCCAGTATCCTTTGGAAATCGGTTCCTTATGACACCTATTGGCCGGCGGACAGTTATCCGTTGTCTTATAAAATTCGCGAGAAGACTTCCAACATTATTCTGATGCGATTGGCGGATATACTCCTGTTGAAAGCCGAAGCACTGGTAGAGTTAGACCGCACTCCGGAAGCGATTCGAATCGTGAACGGCATTAGAGAACGTGCGGGCTTTGCTCCCTCTTCTCTGGATGAGAATATGGGACAGGCTAGGGGCCGCTTGGCGGTAGAGAATGAACGTCAATTGGAGTTGTATATGGAAGGTCAGCGTTGGTTTGACCTGGTACGTAATAACCGTTTGCTGGAAGTGATGCAGAAACATAAAGACAAAGATGGCAGATTGCTGTTTGCAGGTTTGCAGGCTTTCCGGCAGTTGTGGCCGATTCCTCAAGGAGAGAAAGATAAAAACACCAATCTGACTCAAAATGAAGGTTATTAATGAAAAGAGGAACGTAAAATTTTAAAAGAAAAAATGATGAAACACAATAATCTGTTTTTATGGTTGCTGGGGCTAACCGTTTGCTGGCTGGCTTCATGTAGCGAAGAAGATGGTCGGGTGAAGTATCCATATTCATGTCCTGAACTATCAGGACTACAATTCTCGACTACCGATCAGACTCCTGCTGCCGATTCTCTTTATTTCTCTGTAAAAATCCACGATCCGGAGACTCCTTTGTCTACGCTGGAAGTGAAATTGATGGTGGGTGAAACCTTGGTAAGTTCGCAGTCGATTCGTACGAAAGGCACTGATGTGTCGATTGTTGAGAAAGGAATTTATATCCCGTTTGAGGCTGACCTGGAAGAGAATCAGGAGGCTAAAGTAGTATTGACTGCCATCAATGTGGAAGGTAGTGAAGTCACTCAAACGTTTGATTTCCATATCGTCCGTCCACAGATTCCGGAAGTGCTCTATCTTCACTATAACGGTGAGGTGGTAGAAATGACCCGGAGCGCAGAGAATCCTTATCTGTATCTAACGGAAGTTTCCGGCTCGGAAGAGGGCTATCCGATGGAGCTAACCGGAAAAATCTCCACTACGGAATCATTGGACGATGCGCAATTGATTTGGGGAGCTGCTGAAAAGAGTAATACAGCTGTCCTTATTGAAGCGTCGGGACCCAGCTTTGCCTTTGATTACCGGGATTGGTTTGTTGAACAGATCACTTTCGACGTGATGACTTTTAAACTGGGTGTCGTCGGTTTCCAGAAGAACCTGAAAATTAAAGAAACCGAGTTGATAGCCAGTGAAGGATTGTTCCGTGCCCAGATTAGTTTTACTCAAGGTGAAGAATTTGAAATGAGTGGATTTGAAGATGTGGAACATGCTTACAACCGCGACTTCTTTAGCTATAATCCGGACAATGGTAAGTTTACCTTCCTGCGCAAATCGGGAACTTGGGAAATATACTATTCTTCTAAATTCAATTATATTTGGGTTGCACGGATGAGTGATACCGCACCTACTTGTTTCTGGTTGGTAGGACACGGATTCACTTGTGCTCCTGTCTGGAACGAGGCTTACAATAGCGGAGGCTGGAATTTGGAAGATATATCACAGTTGGGATATATTGTGCCGATTGGTGAACAAAAATATCAAACTACTGTGTATTTGAGTAACACTCATGAATGGGAGTCTTTCGAAATCGAAATTTACAGCGATTTGCAATGGAATAAAGATAAAGGTATGGAGTTGCAAGCAGGTTCGTTGTCCGGTGATACGGATGGAATTGAAATATCGGCTTCCAATGGAATAACGAGTGGCGACGGCTTCGTACCTGGCTATTACCGTCTGACTTTCGATACTTCGCAGGGAGTAGGCAAAGAAACATTGCACATCGAACGATTGAGTGATTAATGTCTGAAAGAGTGATATATAGAAAAATAGGAAAGCCTATGAGAAATATACTATATATGATAGGGGGAAGTCTGTGTCTCCTGCTGTTCATGACTGGCTGTAAATCGGCTGACGGGGCGAAAGCCCCCGTGTCATTGACTTGGGAGATGGGAGCTGCCGAAGTGCAGCCCGGTTACTATGAGAACTCATTTATCCTGAAGAATATATCAGATGTTCCTTTGGGAAAGGACTGGATCATCTATTATTCGCAGTTGCCTCGTGAGATTCTTCAAGACGAATCTGCATCGGTCAAGGTAGAGGTCGTAAATGCGAACTTCTTCCGGATGTATCCGGCGGAAAACTTCCAGCCATTGGCACCGGGAGATTCGCTGATTGTGACGTTCTGTTGTACCAACGGACTGAAAAAACTGTCATATGCTCCCGAAGGTACTTACTGGGTGAGTCAGGCAGGCGGCAAGCAAGGTACTCCCTTGCCTGTCGAACTGACCATACAGCCGCTACAAGGAATGGAGACGGAAGACTGGTATCCCGCACCTGATAAGATATATGCTTCAAACTTGGCGTTAGAAACTACTGCCAAGTTGCAACAAACTGATATTTTCCCGTCAGTAAAGGAAGCGTTTCCGGCTATCGGTAAAGAAAACGTTATCATAGAAAATAAGGTGAGACTGACTTTTCATCCCGATTTTGCCAACGAAGCAGGATTGTTGAAAGAAAAATTGGAAACACTTTATGGGTTGGAAGTCATTTCCGAAGCACCGGTAACGGTTCATCTGGATTATTTGCCGCAACAGGAGACGGCTGCGAATGACGAATACTACCGGATGGACACAGGAAATAGTCTGATAAATATTTCAGCTCCTACGTCACACGGCATTTTCAATGGCACGCAAACCTTGCTCTCTCTCTTGAAAGGACAAGAGAAACCGTTCCGTTTGGAAGCTGTATCTATCCGTGACTATCCCGACTTGCCGTATCGCGGACAAATGCTGGATATTGCCAGAAACTTCACGACGGCAGACCAATTAAAGAAGCTGATAGACGCCATCTCTTCTTATAAACTGAACGTGCTGCATTTCCACTTTTCGGATGATGAAGGTTGGCGTCTTCAGATTCCCGGTTTGGAAGAACTAACCTCGGTCGGTGCACGTCGGGGACACACCACGGATGAACTGGAATGTTTGTATCCGGGCTACGATGGCAACTATGATCCGTCTGCGCCTACCTCCGGTAACGGATATTATACTCGTGAAGAGTTTATAGATTTATTGCGTTATGCAGCTCAAAGACATGTGCGTGTAATCCCGGAAATAGAGTCTCCGGGGCATGCACGGGCGGCAATAGTGTCCATGAAAGCACGTTATCATAAATATATAAACACCGATCCTGAAAAGGCTGTCGAATATTTGTTGAGTGACGCGCAAGATACTTCCCGCTATGTTTCCGCACAGTCTTATACGGATAACGTGATGAATGTGGCATTACCCTCCACGTATCGGTTTATGGAAAAAGTGATTCGTGAGCTGATGGCTATGTATGAAGAAGCGGAGGTACCTTTGACTACCATTCACTTGGGAGGCGATGAAGTGCCTGATGGAGCTTGGATGGGTTCACCTGTCTGCCGGGCGTTTATGGATGAACATGGAATGACGAGTGCGCATGAACTGTCCGAATACTACATCACGAAGATGGCAGACTATCTGCAACAATATCATGTGCAGTTCAGTGGCTGGCAGGAAGCTGCGTTGGGACATTCGGAGGCTACCGACCGCCATTTGAACAGGCTTGCGGCAGGAGTATATTGCTGGAATACAGTTCCCGAATGGGAAGCGGACGAAATACCTTATCAGGTAGCCAACAAAGGCTATCCGGTGATCCTCTGCAACGTGAACAACTTCTATCTGGATTTGGCCTATGATGCTCACCCCGATGAAAGAGGGCTCTCGTGGGCCGGATATGTGGATGAATCTAAAGGCTTTTCCATGCTTCCATATCACATCTATCGCTCTTCGCGTACTGATATGGCTGGCAATCCGGTCGATTTAGGTATTGCGGAAAGAGGAAAAACAGTTTTGACCGCATCCGGCAAGGAGCGTATCCAAGGAGTACAAGCGCAATTGTTTGCAGAAACGATCCGTGATTTCAAGTGGGTGGAATATTATACCTTTCCTAAAATCCTCGGACTGGTAGAACGCGGGTGGAATGCTTTTCCCGCTTGGAGTATGCTGGCAGGAGAGAAAGAACAGCAGGCTTTCAATAAAGCGCTGGCTTTGTTCTATTCGAAAGCGAGTGAGAAGGAAATGCCCCATTGGGCGTCCCGAAACATTAACTTCCGTTTGCCTCATCCCGGACTTTGCCTCAAAGAAGGCAAGCTCTATGCCAACACTCCCATCCGGGGAGGGGAGATACGCTATACGACCGATGGAGCGGAACCAACTCTTGATTCAGCGCTTTGGGAAGCTCCCATAGCCTGTGATGCTTCGGTTGTGAAAGCTAAACTGTTTTATTTAAACAAAGAAAGTGTGACAAGCACTCTCAAAGTAAATTAATCCACAAAAAGTAGATAAGTTATGAACTATGATAAGATAAAAAGAAGCGGTATATTATTCCTGTTGGGAATAGGTGCGATCACATCGTTGTCGTGCAATGACAATGATAATGGAGGGTATCCGGAACGGGTACCGACCCGCCTGTCGGTAATGCCTTTGCCGGAAAGAGTTGATTATAAAGAATCGGTGGTCACTCTTCCGCAGAATGTGACTGTTAGCCAGAATATTCCGACTTCTACGTCACAACTGTTGAAATCCACGCTGGAAGAGAAACTGTCTCTTTCCGCGAGTGACGCTTCCAACGATCATGCCTTTATCCGGGTGAAACAAGAATCTGATCTGGCCAAAGAAGCCTATCGTCTGACCGTAACCAAAGAGGGGGCCTGCATCTATTATTCGACGGAAACCGGACTTCTTTGGGGAATCCAGACGTTGAGGCAAGCACTCGAACAAGCTAATTTCTTCACTTCGGGAAACTCGAAATATCTTCCGATGGTAGATATAAAGGATGCTCCCAAATACGACTGGCGCGGATTCCATATCGATGTGGTACGGCACATGTTTACGGTTGATTATCTGAAAAAGGTGATAGACTGTCTGTCTTTCTACAAGATAAACAAGCTCCACTTGCATTTGACCGACGATCAGGGCTGGCGCATCGAAGTGAAAAAATATCCTTTACTGACGCAGGAGGGAAGCTGGCGTGACTTCGACGAGTATGACAAGAGATGCGTAGAGCTTTCCCAACAAGATTATAACTACGAGATAGATCCTCGTTTTGTGAGAAATGGTTCGCAATATGGTGGTCATTATACACAAGAAGAGATGAAAGGCTTGGTGAGTTACGCATTGGAAAGAGGTATTGATATTGTTCCCGAAATAGATATGCCAGGGCATTTCTCGGCGGCTATCAAAGTGTATCCCGAACTGTCGTGTACGGGAGAAGCTGGTTGGGGAGAAGAATTTTCTTATCCTATTTGCCCTTCCCGGCCGGAAAACTATCAGTTTGTGCAATCTATCATTGATGAAATGGTCGAAATCTTTCCTTCGGAATATTTCCATATAGGAGCTGACGAGGTGGAAAAGGATAACTGGGAGCAGTGTGAAGTCTGTCAGCAGTTGATGCAACAGGAAGGTTATCAGAAAGTGGATGAATTGCAAAACCGCTTTGTGAAGATAATGACGAACTATGTGAAGGGTAAAGGTAAGAAAGTGATGGGATGGGACGATGCTTTTCTTGAGAAAGATCCACAAGACCTGATCTATACCTATTGGCGTGACTGGCTGCCCGACCAGCCGGGAAAGATTACCCAGAAAGGTTATCCGATTGTATTTATGGAGTGGTCTCGTTTCTATTTGAGCGCAACGCCTTCGGACGAAGGATTAAGCTCTTTGTATAACTTCGAGTTCGAACCCCAGTTTCCTAGTATTGTGAAGCAGAATGTATTAGGCTTCCAAGCCTGTGTCTGGACGGAAATGATTCCCAATGAGCGGAAGTTCGGTCAGCATGTTTTCCCTTCTCTTCAGGCCTTTTCAGAATTGGCGTGGGGAAGTGACCGCAACTGGATTGATTTCACCAATCGCCTGAAATGGCATATTAAATGGTTGAATGAGAATGGATTTTACTTCACCAAACCGGGATTTATTTAATCCCGGTGTCATCAGAACGATATGAAATCAGAACGTTTACTTTCATTAGACGTGCTTCGGGGAATCACCATTGTCGGAATGATTTTGGTGAACAACCCCGGGACGTGGGAGTCTGTTTATGCGCCCTTGCGGCATGCCGAATGGAACGGACTGACACCGACAGACCTGGTCTTCCCATTCTTTATGTTTATCATGGGTGTTTCTATGAGCTTTGCTTTATCCAGGTTCGATCATCACTTCAGCCGTAGTTTTATCACCAAACTGGTGCGGCGCACAGTGATTTTATTCTTGTTGGGACTTTTCCTTTCCTGGTTTTCGTTGGTGTGTGCGGGGGTGGAACAGCCTTTCTCACAGATACGTATTCTAGGTGTGTTGCAACGGCTGGCGTTAGCTTACTTCTTTGGTTCCTTGTTGATTATGAGTGTCCGGCGTCCGGCAAATCTGGCATGGATCTCCGCGATTATTCTGATAGGCTATATTGTCTTGTTGGCTTTGGGGAACGGCTTTGAACTATCCGAGCAGAATATTATTGCCGTTACAGACCGAACATTGTTCGGAGAAACTCATCTGTATCGGGAGTGGTTGCCGGACGGCGGACGTATCTTTTTCGATCCGGAAGGGCTGTTAAGTACCTTGCCGTGTATTGCGCAAGTGATAATAGGTTATTTCTGCGGAAATATCTTGCGGGAGAAGACAGAAATTCATCACCGGTTGTTACAGATATCCATACTTGGTATTGTTCTTTTATTTGCCGGATGGTTGCTTAGTTACGGTTGCCCGTTGAATAAAAAAGTATGGAGTCCGACTTTTGTCTTGGTAACCTGTGGTTTTGCTTCTTTATTTCTTGTGCTTCTCACCTGGCTTATTGATATTCGTAAAAAACAGAAATGGGCGTATCCTTTCCATGTTTTTGGCACGAATCCGTTGTTCATCTATGTGGTGGCCGGCGTGTTGGCTACTCTACTCGAGGTTATCACAGTTAGTGGAATTAGTCTGCAAGGGAAGGTTTATACCTCCATCCTGCTTATTCTTCCCGACGCTTATTTGGCCTCTCTGATTTACGGTCTTCTGTTTATCGGATTCAATTATTTGATTGTGTGGGGCTTGTACAAAAAACGGATCTTTATAAAGATATAAAAAGACAGGTCTGAAAAAAGGATAGTTTACACCGATTCTTTTCGAAAGTTGGTTTTCGTAATGAATCGGTATAAACTCTATTCATACTACTGAATTTTCACAAATTATTCGGGGGAACCATAAATAGACTGGAAGAACCTACAATTTCACCTCTTTCGTGAATATTTCTCCGAAACGATTCTTAACCACCACTTTGACAGACTTCGTACCTTTCGCAGGCTGTGCCCGGAAAAGATGCCGTGTATGATAGCCGGTTTTCTTTCCTTTCACCATGTTGATATAATCCTGATCTTCATCATCAAAAGCCTGCATGGCACCTTTCAATACTCCGTCTTCGTACCAGTTTATTGTATACGTTCTGTCCCAATCCCAGATGTTGGCTACCACATAGTCTTTCTGGCTTTCAAATTCTCCCGGCTTGTGGAGCCGGAACTGATAATCGGGAGAACAGCCTGTCGCTTTGTAACGCCATTTCACATCGTCACCTTTCACTTCTACCACCAGATAACCGTTCGGCGCTCCGCAACGGTTCACGTGTCCTGCCCACCATGCACCGCAGGCAGCTCCGATATTATGTTCATAAATAGTAGGCGCAGGTTGCTGATTCTCATAGAAATGTGTGTGTCCCGAGAAAATATGAACCTGATACGGTCTTAATAGTTGGAAAAGCGCGTTGGCGTTGCGTGCATTTCCACCGGCCGATACCGTGTTGTTGGCTACCGGAGCGTGTACGTTCAGGAATATGGTGCTTCCTTCGGGCACATAACTTAAATCTTTTCTCAACCAGTCCAGATCTTCCGGTGTGAATCGTTCCGTGTATTTCTTATTACCATCGTAGTCGATGTCTTTCATTGCGATTACATGGATTTTTCCAATGTTGAATGAATAGTTGGCCGGACCGAACGACTGGTAATAATTCTGTTCCCCATATCCGTCTGCCGGATGATCCGTCTGTGTCATGGATTTGTAGAGCAGGTTGAAATCATGGTTTCCCATTAGTTGGAACATTGTGATACCTAAATTAGAGACGGCTTGCCGGTAAGGAGCATATAAGTTCATGGCATCCCACACAAGGTCGCCCAGTCCCATACCAACGATTTCGAAGTTCTTTAGCGAGTCGGCAGTCTGTTTCAGGTCGGGCACTGTTTCTGTGCGGAAGCGGTTCAGTTGTTTCTCGTTCCTCACTTGCGGATCGGAAATGGCGATATATACAAATTCATCCGCCGGCTTCTGCCGTTTGGTCAGAACGAAGTTGCACTGATTCTCGCTTTTCTTCGCATCCAAATATTGATAGAAGCCGTCGGCTACACCCTCTTTGGAAGGAAGCTCATAGTCTGCCGGAGTAGAGATGTAAACCATCGGATAACGTGCCGGATCGGTGTTCAAAACATAGTTTCCTTGCGCGTCGGTTGTTTTAAAATGCGCACCGTCAGTTACTACTACACCGCTGACAGGCTTACCTGTGTTATCTTTCACACTGCCTTTCACAACAGTCTGACCAAAAGCGGCAACAACATTTAGCTGGAGACATAAGATTGCCGCAAACAGCATATTTCTATTACATACTTTTTTCATTGCTTATAACTTTCTTAGAGTGACTTGATTGAATAATGCGATAATCTCTTCCGGTTCGTCTGCCGACTTTACAGCCTCTTCGAAAGACTTGCTGTTATCGTCGAAACACATCACATTGGCACAATCCAGAATGTGTGCCATGTTGGATGTAGCAACTTCCCGGCTCACTTCTTCCTTTTTCAGTGCTGATGTAGTCGTTGAAGTGTTCTTTGATAACCGCTGGGTAGACCGATGTAATTTTCGTCCTGTTGTGTAGGGTGACTTGCAACATATACACTAGGAAGCAAAACGTGTTTCATCCTTTCAACAAGTGGGCAAAGAACTCGGAACTTATTTCATGTTTTTATTTTTTAGGTTTTAAAATTAGATGATAATCTTTTTCTAAATTATAATCGTTGTAATTAGGCTTTAAATAATTAGGCATTGACTCCAACTCTTCAGAAGTGCGATTTTCCTTTAATTTGAATGTTTTTATTATATGAGAAACTGGCGCACCATTTTTAGGTTGTATTTTGATGGAAAAACGTACACAAACATCTCCGGCATATTTATTAAAATTAGCCCAATCTGTATTCCAGTGATCTGTATAAACTCCCTCTTCCCAATAAGTATATTTTTCATTATTATACGATGTCTTTAAAGATCTACATAAAACCTCTTTGTTATAATATAAAACGATTTCTTGATTTGTTACATGTATATCGGCAATGGCCTTTACTTCTGGATTAAATTCTAAGTAAGGTGAATAATCTTTACTTGTATCAAAGACAATGCGATGAACTTCATTGATATAATCACCATATTCTGGATCAACTCCTTGATATTCATAGTATTGTTCGTGAGATTTTATTTCTGGCTTTCCTTTAAAATTCACGACTCCCAGTATTTTATTATATAATGGAACATAACCTGTTGCATTTATAACATTTTCTGTTCCTGGTAACCAAAATGAAATTGGCATTGAAGGAAATGCTCCGCTATTTGTGCTTGTACCTGACAAGGAAATTGTAGTCATCAATTGATAATTTACCGGAGGATTTATTCCTTTATTGCTGCTTCCACCCACAATTCCACTAACAAATCCAACTATAAGTCCTGGCAGACCAGACGTAGATCCCTTTAATGCAGAACTCACTCCATTATATAACGCATTAAAAATCCCATTTTTTAGCCCTAACTTATTATTTGATTGTCCATCTTTAGCATCGGATATTTTGTTCCTCTCTAAAGAATTTAGTCCAATTCCAGCCAAAATTCCAGTCCCTATTGATTTTAATTCATCAGATTGTAATATGTTTCCCATTTTATTTGAATGATCTACTGCTCCTTGACCTAGAATGGCATCAAGCTTTCCTTCCATTTTTCCATCTAAGTATATTTTAGAAACACTATAGTAATTCAAAAACCAATTAAATCGTATTTCATTATAAGGAATAGAAGAAAGATTTTGATCATATGCCAATTCATATTCCATCATATACCATCTGTTAGTAGCTAATGGCATTGAACCATCAATAGGGGCGGGCTGTAGTTGTACGTAGCTTTTCTGATCTTTTGCCACTGCATCTAGGACTGGCTGTCCTAAAAAATTTAAAATAGATGTTTCCTTGGCAGAAATAACAGAAATACCATTTTGTATATACGAAGAAGTTGCTACGAAAGGTGTTGTTATATATAAATATATTCTCATTGTACCTCGATACTTATTATACAATACAAAGAAAGGATTATTTACTATACTAGAAGCCTCTGAACTGAAAGCGTTGTAAAGCATCTCCCACCCATCAAAAGATTTGTAATCATTAAGTATATCTGTTTCATAAAATGAAGACAAACTCCCTGCTCCAATCCAAGGAACCGGTATTCGTGCATATCCTGCAGGAGTTGGCATCCAATCGGCATTTTCCCAATCGAAGTCAGGCGTTACCACTGAACGAGTTATTAATGAAGGGGCCAGATTCCAGTCAGTTTTACTGTCATCAGAACATGAAGTCATCGTCAGGCAATATCCTAACACTAAGAATAATAATCGAAATAATTTTTTCGTGTCCATAATTTTGATATTTTAATGATACATAAATAGTATTATCCTCTATTAGATAATATGAAATTAAAACAATTGCTCTTTTTGTCTTTTAATCATGCTACAAAGTAAGATTTTTTTTATTTCAATAGGATTACATCCTCATTAAAACAATAGTTCGTTAAGTATTCATTTAATCTTTATGTGGTAATAATTACAAACTTTTGTTTTTTATTCTTAGACCAAGCGAGAATGGTGTTCCTGCGGAAATCTTTCGTGACTACTGGAGTAACGTCCAACTGGATAAATATAAGTTTGCATTCGTGACAAAGTGGTGGTATGACGGAAAAGGCAGGCAAATTTATCGGATAGTGCATCCGTAATGCTTCAATTATCATTATATTTGCCACTCTATTATCAAGGAAGGTCTCTTTGCTTTGGGGCAATCGGCTGAATGATGCTTGGATAGGAATAACCTATAGTGTCTTTAATCTAAAACGAAAAATAATAAATGGAAATTCAAAATAGTATATTTAACTACGCTACTTTGCTTAAACAAGTCAAAGCACGGGTGGCACTCGCACAGAAAAAAGCGATTTATTCCGCTAATGAAGAAATGCTTTCTATGTATTGGGACATCGGCAAACTTCTTTGTGAAAGCCAGAAACAGATAGGATGGGGGAACAATGCACTTGAACAGCTTGCCAATGACCTGAAGAATGATTATCCGAAAGTGAAGGGCTTTTCCCCACGAAATTGCAGGTGTATGATTCAGTTTCATAAAGAATATAATCAAGAGCTTACAATTTGGCAACCAGTGGTTGCCAAATTAGAAATGTCAAATTGTGTTCTTCCGATAAAACAGTTAAGCTGGTCACACAACATCACTTTAATACAACGGGTAAAAGACCTGAAAGCCCGCTATTGGTACATGATTCAATGTTTGAAGAGTGGATGGAGTCGTAATTTCTTAATTGAAGCTATCAATCAGGACTACTACCATACTTACGGAGCATTGGCAAACAACTTCGATTCCACTCTCCCGGAAATACAAGCCAAGCAGGTAAAAGAAACCTTAAAAGACCCCTATATTTTTGATATGCTGACTTTCACTGACGAATATAACGAAAGAGATGTAGAGTTAGGGTTGGTTAAGCATATTGAAAAGTTCCTTCTCGAAATGGGAGCAGGCTTCGCCTTCATGGGCAGACAGTATCATATTGAAGTGTCCGGCAATGATTTCTATATTGACATCTTGATGTATAATGTGTTTATGCACAGGTATTTAGTCGTGGAGTTGAAAAAGGGTGACTTCCAACCCGAATATATCGGTAAACTGAATTTCTATTGTTCTGCAGTAGATGATATTCTTTGCCGGGAAGGTGATAATCAGACGATTGGTTTGCTTCTTTGTCAGAACAAAGATCGCATCATGGCTGAATATGCTTTACGTGATGTGCACAAACCAATAGGTATTTCCGATTATGAGTTAGGTAAATCAATCCCTCACGATATAAAATCCGGACTGCCTTCCATCGAAGAACTGGAAAGCAAACTTTATCAGGGATTACAGGACAATGAAAGTGCAGAATAATTTAGGCGGAGTGGTGTATAGGTGGAAAAAATACACCATGCTCGCCCGTCTGTGCTATTTTGGTTATTAGATAGAATATTTGCTCTGATACTCCTTCGGCGACATCCCTTCATGCCGTTTGAAATACCTGCCTAGATACGACTGGTCGGGAAAACCGAGCCGGTCGGCTATTTCCTGAATCGTCAGTTCGGTGGATTGAAGCAGCACTTTTATCTCCAGGATGGAGAAGTCATCAATAAGCTTTTTGGCAGCTTCACCCGTCACGCTTTTGCAGATACCTGTCAGGTATTTGGTGGAGATACAGAGCTTGTTGGCGTAGAAGGTTACTTCCCTTTCAGCGATGCAGTTTTCGTGCACCAGTGCGATGAATTTCTTGAAGATTTCATCCTGCCGACTTCCTCCTTCTATTTCCTGCCGGTCGAAGTAGCGGTAACACTTGTCATAGATATCCAACATAAACGACTGGAGGTGATTTTTAGCAATTTGGTTGCGGAAACGATTTTCGCGGTCGTTGTATATAGCGGTCGTGGCACGTATTAACCCATTGATAGCTCCGGTATTTTCTTCCGGAAGTACGTAACACGGCTTTTCTTTGATAAACCGGAAGAAGATCGGCTCGAAACGCAGGCAGGCTTCACGAAACATTTCTTTGGGGAATCCGAAGAAAGAAGCTGTGAAATCACTGCTGCTGCCGTTGACGCGGATAATCGTTCCCGGCAAGAGCACGATTTGAGTATTTTCGACAATTTCATAGTCTTTCAAGTCGATCGTGACGTGTGCCCATCCGCTACGGCAAAAATAGATGGCACCCCCTTCCAGTTTCCATAGGCGTTGCATAATTGGAGACAGGTTTTCGTCCATTCCGGCTACGAACGGTTCACGAAATATGGCTAGGCTAGAGTTTTTTGATTCCATTGTTATTCTTATTTTGGGTACAAAAATAGCACTTTTTCACTAAATATCGGTTTTGATGTTCCTAAAATGAACAAAACTGAAGATACTAAGTCCAGTTTTCAATGAAGAAAACAGTCTACCTTTGCCGCGTTTAAAAATATTTAATAGGTAACAGAAAATGAGTAGAAAGGTATGTAAAATGAAGCAGGGATTATTGTTGCTCTGCTGTATGATTGCTGCGACAGGCTGTAAACAGGCTTCCCCGGCACAAATGGAAACAGAATACGAAGTGATGACCGTTGTTCCGGCCGACCGGATGATTTCAAGCGCCTACTCGGCAACCATCCGCGGACGCCAAGATATTGATATTTATCCCCAGGTGAGTGGTACGCTGACTAAAGTCTGTGTGACGGAAGGTCAACGCGTGAAGAACGGACAGACGTTGTTCATCATCGATCAGGTGCCGTATGAAGCTGCTTTGCAAACGGCAGTGGCAAACGTTGAATCGGCAAAAGCCTCTCTGGCTACGGCACAACTGACGTATGACAGTAAAGAGGAACTGTATAAAGCGAACGTAGTTTCCTCTTTCGATTTGAGTACCGCGAAAAACTCCCTACTGGCTGCCAAGGCACAGTTGGCGCAGGCAAAAGCGCAGGAAGTGAGTGCCCGCAACAATCTTTCTTATACGGTTGTGAAAAGTCCGGCAGACGGTGTGGTGGGTACATTGCCTTACCGCGTAGGCGCTTTGGTGAGTTCCGCTCTTGCCCAACCGCTGACAACGGTTTCCGACAATTCGGATATGTATGTTTACTTCTCCATGACGGAAAACCAGTTGCTGGGACTCATCCGCCAATACGGTTCCAAAGAAGAGGCGCTGAAAAATATGCCTGCCATCAATCTGCAACTGAACGATAAATCGGCTTATTCCGAACAAGGACAGATCGAGTCGATTAGTGGAGTGATCGATCGTTCGACGGGTACGGTCAGTCTGCGTGCTGTTTTTCCGAATAAGGAAGGATTGTTGCATAGCGGTGGTGCGGGCAACGTGATTGTTCCTGTGCAGAAAACGGGAGCATTGACCATTCCACAGGCTGCCACTTTCGAAATACAGGATAAGAGATATGTATATAAAGTAGTGGACGGTAAAGCTCAATCAAACCCGGTACAGGTGACTCGCGTCAACGGCGGTCGGGAATTTATTGTAGATGAAGGGCTGGTACCGGGAGATGTGATTGTGGCCGAAGGCGTAGGATTGCTTCGTGAAGGTACTCCGGTCAAGGCGAAGGCTGCTCAAACTCCAGTGGCAGGAGTGACAAAGGCTAATCAATCTTCATCAGCAGAGACAATAAATCAATCCTCATTAGCAGAGGCAATCAACCAATCCTCATTAGCGGAGACGACCGCTCAATCTCTGTTGGCAGAGACAGCCACAGCGTCTCCGGCCACAACTACTGAAAATTAAACCAAGGAGGAATCATTCATGAATTTAAGAACCTTTATAGAACGCCCCGTATTATCGGCAGTCATTTCTATTACGATTGTTGTAGTGGGTATCATCGGGCTGTTCAGTCTGCCTGTTGAGCAGTACCCCGATATTGCTCCGCCTACCATTATGGTGAGTACCACCTATTATGGTGCCAGTGCGGAAACGTTGCAGAAGAGTGTAATCGCGCCTTTGGAAGAGGCGATCAATGGGGTGGAGGACATGACCTACATGACATCTTCCGCCACCAATGCCGGTTCGGTGAGCATCACCGTCTATTTTAAGCAGGGCACCGATCCTGATATGGCGGCTGTCAACGTGCAAAACCGTGTGTCGCGTGCTACGGGACAGCTTCCGGCGGAAGTAACCCAAGTCGGTGTGACCACTTCCAAGCGGCAGACGAGTATCTTGCAGATGTTCTCCTTGTCCAGTCCGGACGAGAGTTATGACGAGAACTTCCTGTCCAACTATATCAGCATCAACCTGAAACCACAGATTCTCCGCATCTCCGGTGTGGGCGATATGATGATTATGGGTGGTGAATATAGTATGCGTGTATGGATGAAGCCGGATGTGATGGCACAGTACAAACTGATTCCGTCCGACATCACCGGCGTGCTTGCCGAGCAGAATATCGAATCGGCAACCGGTTCGTTTGGCGAGAACTCGAATGAAACGTACCAATATACGATGAAGTACAAGGGACGTCTGATTACTCCCGAAGAATTTGGCGACATCGTCATCCGTTCTAGCGATACTGGCGAGGTGTTGAAACTGAAAGATATTGCCGACGTACAACTGGGACAGGACAGCTACGCTTACCACGGTGGTATGGACGGCCATCCGGGTGTGTCTTGTATGGTGTTCCAGACGGCAGGTTCCAATGCGACGGAAGTAAACCAGAACATCGACAAATTTCTCGATGAGGCACGCAAGGATCTTCCGAAAGGAGTGGAGCTGACACAGATGATGAGCTCCAACGACTTCCTGTTCGCTTCCATTCATGAGGTGGTGAAGACGTTGATCGAGGCAATTATCCTCGTGATCCTTGTGGTGTACGTTTTCTTGCAGGACTTCCGTTCCACATTGATTCCTTTGGTCGGAATCGTTGTGTCTCTGGTAGGTACGTTCGCTTTCATGGCGATAGCTGGATTCAGTATCAACCTGCTGACACTGTTTGCGCTCGTGCTGGTGATCGGTACGGTGGTGGATGATGCCATTATTGTCGTCGAGGCGGTGCAGGCGCGGTTCGATGTGGGGTACAGGTCGTCCTATATGGCAAGTATCGACGCGATGAAAGGTATCAGTAATGCTGTTATCACTTCTTCACTGGTGTTTATGGCGGTATTTATTCCGGTGTCCTTTATGGGCGGCACTTCCGGTACGTTTTATACACAGTTCGGGTTGACGATGGCGGTGGCAGTAGGTATTTCGGCTATCAATGCGTTGACCTTGAGTCCGGCTTTGTGCGCATTGCTGCTCAAGCCTTACATCAATGAAGACGGAACGCAGAAGAACAACTTTGCGGCACGTTTCCGTAAGTCTTTCAATTCGGCTTTCGATGTGATGGTGGATAAATATAAGACGATTGTATTGCTCTTTATCAAGCGCAGATGGCTCACATGGTCGCTGCTGGCTTGTTCCGTAGTGTTGCTTGTGTTCCTGATGAATACGACAAAGACCAGTCTGGTGCCCGACGAGGATCAGGGGGTGATTTTCGTCAATGTAAGTACGGCGGCAGGCAGTTCGCTCACAACGACGGATGAGGTGATGGAACGCATCGAAAAACGCCTGATGGCGATTCCCCAACTGAAGCACGTGCAGAAAGTGGCCGGTTACGGTTTGCTGGCCGGACAAGGAAGTTCGTTCGGAATGTTGATTCTTAAGTTGAAGCCGTGGGACGAACGACCGGATGACGCGGATAATGTGCAGTCGGTGATCGGACAGGTGTATGCCCTTACGGCCGATATTAAAGATGCCAGTGTGTTCGCCATCTCACCGGGTATGATTCCGGGCTACGGTATGGGTAATGCGCTCGAGCTCCACATGCAGGACAAGATGGGCGGTGATATCAATGAGTTCTTTACCACTACCCAGCAATATTTGGGCGCGTTGAACCAACGGCCTGAAATAGCAATGGCTTATTCGACGTTCGACGTGCGCTATCCGCAATGGACGGTAGAGGTGGATGCGGCTAAATGCAAGCGTGCAGGTATCACGCCCGACGCTGTGTTGAGTACGCTGTCCGGCTACTACGGTGGTCAGTATGTGTCCAACTTCAACCGTTTCTCTAAAGTGTACCGCGTTATGATTCAGGCCGATCCGATGTTCCGTCTGGACGAGACTTCGCTCGACAACGCTTTTGTGCGTATGTCCAATGGTGAGATGGCTCCGTTGAGCCAGTTCGTTACACTGACCCGCAGCTATGGTGCCGAGTCGTTGAGCCGTTTCAATATGTATAACTCCATTGCGGTGAACGCGATGCCGGCTGATGGATACAGTACGGGAGATGCGATCAAGGCTGTGCAGGAAACGGCGGAACAGTCTCTTCCGAAAGGTTACGGCTATGACTACGGAGGTATCACCCGTGAGGAAAACCAGCAAAGCGGCACGACGATGATTATTTTCGGTATCTGCTTTCTGATGATTTACCTCATTCTAAGCGCGCTCTACGAGAGCTTCATTATTCCGTTCGCCGTTCTTTTGAGTGTGCCTTGCGGATTGATGGGTAGCTTCCTTTTCGCCCGGATGTTCGGACTGGAGAATAATATTTACCTGCAAACGGGTCTGATTATGTTGATCGGCTTGCTGGCAAAAACGGCTATCTTGCTGACGGAATATGCTGCCGAACGCCGTAAGGCCGGTATGGGACTGATTGCTTCTGCTGTCAGTGCAGCCAAAGCCCGTCTGCGCCCGATTCTGATGACGGCTTTGACGATGATTTTCGGTCTGTTCCCGCTGATGATGTCTAGTGGAGTAGGAGCTAACGGTAACCGTTCATTGGGTACGGGAGTAGTTGGCGGTATGACTATCGGTACGCTGGCACTGCTTTTCATCGTGCCGACTTTGTTCATTGCTTTCCAATGGTTGCAGGAACGTCTCCGTCCCGTACAGAGTGCCCCTACGCATGATTGGCAGATTGAAGAGGAAATCAAAGTGAGCGAGGAAGAAAAGTCCAGGGCTGGAAAAGAGTAATTCTGATTTTTAGACAGAAGAACATAAGTGCAAAAGATAAAGTCGGTGTAGTCATATAATCAATGTAATTCATGTGGTTGATATAATGAATGTAATCGTTGTAATAGAACGTTGATAATAAGTTCAATATTTGTTCTTTTGTTCTTCTGTCTGAAAGATAAAATAAGCATTTAATTAGGATACAGTGAATCTGTCCTCCTCATTAGTTTATATCATAAATTTATAGTTGAATGAGAAAAATAATAATTCTGTCCGCAGCAACACTCGTTTTGAGCAGTTGCGGTATCTATAATAAATACAAACCGGTATCGGAAGTTCCCGAAGGACTTTACGGCAGCGAGTCAGTGGTCGCCGATACGGCAAACTTCGGCAACCTCTCGTGGCGGGAGGTTTTTACCGACCCGTCTTTGCAAAACCTGATTGATTCGGCACTCGTGCGCAACACCGATATGCAGACTGCCCACTTGCGTGTGAAAGAAGCGGAAGCTACCTTGTTGACGTCCAAACTGTCTTATCTGCCTTCTTTATTCCTTGCGCCGGAAGGAGCTGCCAGCAGTTTCGACCGTGGAAAGGCGACGCAGACTTACTCTCTGCCCGTGACCGCTTCGTGGGAACTGGATATTTTCGGAAAAGTGACCACCGCAAAACGTCGTGCGAAAGCCGCTTACGAACAGAGCAAGGAATATGAACAAGCCGTAAAGACACAATTGGTGGCATCCGTTGCCAACACCTATTACACTTTGTTGATGCTCGATTCGCAATATGAGATAGCCGTTGCCACCGAAGCTGCGTGGAAGGAAAGCGTGAACGCCACCCGTGCCATGAAAAAAGCCGGTATGGTGAACGAGGCGGGACTGGCGCAGACGGAGGCTACTTATTATAATATATGTACCACCGTGCTCGACCTGAAAGAACAAATCAACCAGGCAGAGAATTCACTGGCGTTGTTGCTGGCTGAAACTCCCCATGAGATACAGCGTAGCAAACTGGGAAACCAGCAGTTGCCGGAAAACTTTTCCGTAGGTGTTCCCTTGCAGATGCTTTCCAACCGTCCCGATGTGCGTAGCGCAGAATTCTCGTTGGCGCAGGCTTTCTACACCACAAATGCCGCCCGTGCCGCTTTCTATCCTTCTATCACGTTGAGTGGCAGCGCAGGCTGGACCAACAGTGCGGGTAGCATGATTGTCAATCCGGGGAAGTTTCTGGCTTCTGCCGTAGCTTCTCTGACGCAGCCTCTGTTTAATAAAGGCGCCAACATCGCCCAACTGAAAATAGCGAAAGCCCAACAAGAGGAAGCCCGCCTTAGCTTCGAACAAACCTTGCTGAATGCAGGTGTGGAAGTGAACGAGGCACTGGTGCAGTATCAGACTGCCCGCGAGAAAGCCGACTACTACGACAAGCAGGTAGCCTCTTTGCAAACAGCCGCCAAGAGCACAAGTCTGTTGATGAAGCATGGCAACACCACTTATCTGGAAGTGCTGACGGCACAACAGACGTTGCTCAACGCGCAACTGTCACAAGTGGCGAACCGCTTTACCGAAATTCAGGGTGTGATTACGTTGTATCAGGCTTTGGGTGGCGGCCGTATGTAGGGAGGTATGTTTAAAATGGATGGCATCCGTTACATTGACGAGCATCTGGAACCTGATAATTTGAATGTTTGTGTATGAAGAGAAAGAGGTGGGCTATCTTGTGAAGGGGAACTCACCTCTTTTGTTTTAGCTGTCTATGTCATATAGGTTAAGAAGGGTTTCTTTAATTCTGTCTTTTTTTCTCTCTATATCAGAACACTCTTTTTTGTTTACCATCAGGTAAGAACTGATTTCTATAAATTCGTAATGTTCAAAACGTTCTTTACCAAATAATTGGGTAGCCATGTTTTTGTATAATCTGAACCTTTGATTGTTGGCTCTTCCTTCTATTTTGTTAGATTCTAAATCTAAACTTTGAGCACCATTTATCACAAATGAAGCTAGTGGGAATTTTTGTAAAATGAGAGGGACAATGCTGGCACAAGTCATAAATATACGTAGAGTTTCTGTATAGTTGTGCATTTTAGTCTTTGACAGATATCTTTTCTGTTTGAGTAGAATTTATAAATATATGCAAAATCAAAAGCGTCACCAACATTTGGTGACGCTTTTTGAATAAATATCATCTTATAAGGCCTTATATTATCCAGCATTACGGTACAAGTCTTATACTTGTATTTACAGGAATATTTGTTTCGTTTACACGATTCCCGTTTCCGACAATTTTTTTGAGAGACACAGTTTTATATTCGCTTATTGATTTCCATCCAAGTCTCTCACCTTTGCTCTTTTTGGTGTTGTTAGCAGCCAATGAAGCTTCTTTCTGTTTTTTTAAACTGTTTCCCATAATTAATGTCTCCTTTAGAGCTATGCCCCAAATATCTGTTTTGGAACGTAATAATGTTATTACTCCGCAAAAATAACAAATATATTTGCAAGAGAGGGTGGCTGATTGTGGATTGATGAGTGCTTTTAACTTCTTTTGTCTAATAACTCTATAACTCTTCGATCATGCTTAAAGGTAAATCAGTACATTCGGCAATAGATTGGTTGTCTATCCCTTTGGCTTTCATGTTCCGGGCTATTTGTAGTTGGGCTTTTTGGGCGCCTTCTTTCATCCCTTTTTGTTCAGCTGCATCCAGTGTCACCAAATAATCGCGGTACACCTTGACGCTATTGTCGTATCGCTCCCTGTCTTCCGGAGACATGGAAGCCACATCAGCGATATCTTCCAATTTCTCGAAGACAGCTTTTCGTGCCTTCAACGGCAAGATAGGTCGATCTGAAATCTTATTTCCACTCATCCGGGCGTTCTATTACATATCCGTTTGGTAGCTGCACTTTTTGGGGCAATATATGTTTCTTGAATATATTAAAAGCGCCATCAAGTTTACGTGTGCCATCACTTAGGTTCGATAAATTAGATGAATATCTGTTAGGAGGAAAATATACATAGACCTTTTGTGACGGGTTAAATTCTCTTATTAGCTCTACAGGTGGTATTAAATCGCTGTCTGCTGATACAATGATAGCAATGTCACAACGCTTTTTATAGGCGTCCGACAGAATCTTTGTAGCTATTCGTACATCTGTCTCTTTTTCTTCAAAAGAATGAATGATACCACCACAATAACGGCATTTAATCTCTTTTTTGAGGTATTTACCCAATATCAAGTTAAATTTAGGGTTACATTTGTTTGCTTGAAATAGTTTATCTTGCCTATCGTGTTTGCCTGCATCTGTTGGACGAGCTGAAAAATAATTGACTCCTACCAATTCTTGATAGGACTTTAGAAAACTATTAAAGAAGCTGACTAAATCCAGCCAATAACACATTTTCCATTTTTTAGACTTCAGCCCGTAATAGAAATTAAAACCGTCTACATAGACTATTACTTTCTTTTTGTCTTCCATAGCGTTATATATAAAAAAACCCATCTTTAATTGATGGGTCAGCCTTAGTATTTCTCAACTAAGGGGGGTAATTTGTACCACAAAGGTACAAATCTTTTTTAGAATAACAAATTGATAGGTTCTTTTTCTTCCTTTTTTATGATTTACTCTATTCTTTGGTTTCTCGAGTTACAAATACTGGCTCTACAAGTCGAGGCCTTTTCCTTGTATGATAAGAAGCGATAGTTCTTGGTTTTCTATCTTTCTTTGCCTGAATTTATGATATAAACGAATGATGATGGCATGTTTCGTTTTTATATTCAGACTTTTTCCCGGTTTATCTTCCCCTGATTAGCTTTTTCAGTGTCCCGTTGTATGTGTTCTCAAATTCCGTCGGATGATTGAGCGCCCAAAGAATGTAATCACCCGGTTCGTTCTTTTTGAGCAGGGTAGGGCGGTATTGGGAACTAAGGATTTTCCATAAAATCCCGCCGGGACCTCCCAGTTCTTTACGTCGGGCAAGGGCGGCAATCGCTTTCACTGTCTGTTCGTTCCGAATACCGATTGTTTGCATATTTAGTAGAAGTATAGCTTCCGAACCCCCTCCCGTTTGCATCCCTTCTGAAATCGTTTTCGGAGCTGTTTCAGAAATTGTTTCAGAAACCGTCTCCGCAGTAGATTCCGTTTTTTCTCTTCCAATCGATTTATCCAAAGACAAACCCTCTACAACGACAGGCGAAGCCTGAAAAACGCTGTTTGACGGAACGGGCGGCATTATCCTCTCATTCTCTTTTTGGCATTTTCCTTGTCTCTCTGTCTCTTTGTCTTTTTTGATTTCAGATTTGATCTCATTTTCCATATCCATTTCCTGTTTACCTTTGATATCTGTATCCGTTTCCTCTTTTGTTTGTGGCATTGTTGTAGCAAAATCATGGGATTCTGTTACATCTTTAAAATCTTCCTTGATAAGCCAGAAATGTTCCAGAGGTAATTTGTATTTTCTCCGGCTGTCGGTGATGATTTTATGATATTGTTCCTGAATGGCCTGTGAAGTCAATACACCGTACTCCTTATATATAAGATTGTCGAACAGCCCCACCGCCAGGCAATCATCAATAATGGCCTGCATTTCCTCCTCCTCGCAACACGCTTCCTGGGCGATGTCGAAGAGCGTGTCTTTGTTCCACGAAATATAATAACCTTTCTCTTTATAAATGAGGCAAAGCAGTGAAGTGAGCGCAGCAATCCCTGCCGCATGGTGGCGACAGGAGATGCGGCGTACTTTTCTGTCCTGCAGAAAATTGACATCGAGGGGAAAATAATCTAATCCGGGTTTGGAAATGCGGGCCATGATGATAAATTACTGATTGTAAATAATTGATAATAAATAACTGATAATTATTGAATAAACTCCGCTTTTACATCGAAGCAGGGGCAGGATTTTATATACTCGTTCGGTGAGATAATACCGTCTCCATTAAGATCGGGACTGGTGTCCCGATGTCCTATCACCTGTTGCAGAGAAGGGAAGACAAGGCGCAAATCTTCTACCAGCCGGACAAGTGCTTCACGCTGCGCTTCCGTTCGTGTGTCGGCAGGCCGACCGTTCTTGTCCAGTCCGCCAATGTAGCAGATACCGATAGACCGATGATTCCATCCCGTGCAATGTGCTCCGTCGAGGGCAACATCCCTTCCCGGTTCAACCGTGCCGTCGAGACGGACGACGAAGTGATAACCGATAGAACGGAAGCCGCGTTGACGATGCCAGCGGTCGATGTCGGCAGCGGTAAAATCCTGTCCCGCACGAGTGGCGGAACAGTGGATGATGATGGTGTCTCTCATTGTGAAATCCTCCTTTCTTGTTTGCGTATAGTAGGGGAGGTGAATCCGAAGGCGGCAGCCTCCTCTGCAGACAGTTGACGGTAATATTGCTTTGTCACCGAGTGGTGCACCGGAGTGAAGGGAGCGTGAATCGGTGGTACAGCCGTATCCGTTATTGCCAATGAGTTTAAAAAGACAGGCAGTTGTGATAAAGCCGATGAATTGGCAAAGGGAACTTTCATGAAATCGTTTCCCCGATGTTGCCTTGCACGTAGGTTATGTAGCCATACACGATCCGGATGTTTCAGTTGCAGGATGAGCCAGTGTTGGTGTGACGGTTTCAGACGTTCCTCTCTGCCCATTTCTTTCATAGACGGATAGGCACGTAAAATGATTCCTTTCGCATCCGTTACGGCGCAGGGAGTTTTGCGGGAACCTGTTCCGGTGGGGCGTAATCCTGTGCGGATGGCGTGCATCGTGTTGGTGTATGCATCGCACCATTCAAGGTTTGACACGTGGTTGTTCATTGTGTTTCCGTCAAGGTGGTTTATTTGCGGCAGATGTTTCGGGTTCGGAATAAATGCTTTGGCAATTAAGCGGTGGACGTTGTAATCGGTACAAATTCCTTTATTCAGGAGTGATACCGTTTCATAACCGGTTCCGATGATTTTAGTGCAAAGAATTAACTTCGATTTGCCCTTGAAACTCAATACCCGCCCATGATCTGAAATCATATAGTCGGGGTTTTCTTCAATAAATCTCCAATTTTCCATACTTGATACTGATAAATGTTAATAAAATTATACTCTGTTAAAAAATAGTCGCTTCTCTGAATTTAGCAAGGAGAAACGGCGTTTCCTGCATCTGTTAAACGGCGCTTCCTAGTGTGGAAAAGCGGCGTTTCTTGTATGTGTTAAACGGCGTTTCTTGCTGTCTTCATCTTGCTCTGTAGGAGGTTCGAGCCGTTCGGCACAGTGAATGAGAAATTCTAATTCTTCCCGGCAACCTTGAATCGCTTCTTGCAGGGAGTCTACATTATACTGTCTGCAAAGAGCTTCCCACTCTTTTCGTTCTTGCTGATTCATTCCTTTTTCTTGTAGGTTCATTCCACTTCGATATCCAGAAAATTTTCAGCATGAAAGGTGCGCCAGCCTTTGGCATCGATGTCGTAATAGACGACAAATGTGTTCTCCGGTTTTGGTGTGTACGGGCGGCGGAAACTATGTTCGTAGCCGATGAGTGTGCCGGTGGCACGACGGATGGTTCCATCCTGCTTGGTATATCGGAAACAGACGTTTCCGTGATGCATTTGTCGGATAAGCTTTCCTATCCGGTGAGCCGTGACGAGTGCATCGTGTCGGCTCATGCCATTACTTTGCCGGATGACAGCGGCCTGCTTCATAAGCCGTATCCGTTGAAGTGAATGATTCTTTTTGATTTCAGTCATTTTTTTTATTCGGTTTATTTTTGATTACGGTGGCAAAGGTAGAAGATGAGTTGCGTAAAGGTTGTCCAAGCTTGACGCATAAAAAAAGAATGGATACGAATGTGTCATGCTTGAATGAGTCGATGCATTAAAAGATTCGACCTGTTTTTTTTGATTATGTCAGTTGGGTAGAAAATGGGTACCTCCAAATCTATCCATATTTAAATTTATTCATGGAATAAGAACGAATGTGTCATGCTTGAACACAAATGTTAAAAGAAATATCGGACTTTTGTGGAATAATATAAAAATAAATTATGAAAAAGGAAAGCAATAAATTTAAAGTAAAAAGTAGAGATAAACAGAGTAAAACAACCGGTGTCCGTCATAGTGACGACGATGTGAAGAAAGCGGTGGTGGATCGTATTTTTAAGATAGAACAGTTGAATAATATTCCGGAAAGATATGTGGCGAACCATTCGAATTGTTCGCGCTCTTCAATAGGACGTATGTGTAAATGTAAATTTGACGGTCAGAGTCCTATCCCCGATTGGACAACTATTCATAATTATTCTGCTTGTATCATTGGAAAGTCTGAATTTATTCCCGGATTTCCCGAAGTGTTGTGTCATGTTTTAAATCTAATTGTTGACGATTCGGCAGATATAGACTGCACGGTGGATAATGACTGCCATATAGACATTGAAATTCGATTTCATACCTCCAAAAAACTGGTTAAGGATCCTATGGAAAAGGAAGGAGATAGGGAGAAAGAGGAACAATAAAAAGTAGAATTAAAGACGAAAATAGAAGGAATGGACTAATGATTACCAAGTTCTTGATGAACTTGGTACATTACTAATCACGAACTTTCCATCAAGGTCAGTGGTAGTTCCGATAGATGTACCTTTAATTACAACAGATGCCCCTATGACAGGTTGATTGTCTTCCTCGGAGAAGACAACGCCTGTTACCTTTTTAGAGGTTTGGGCAATTGTCAGGCTAATGCTTGCTAATAAGCAAGTTAATAACAGCGTTAGTTTTCTTTTCATATAGTTTTTATATAGTAGAATAGTCTGTTTTGTTATTTAATTATTTGCAAAAGTAAGCACATTTTTAGAAAAACAAAGAAAAATATGAAAAAAAATGCGAAATTGAACTGTATAGACAAAATACTATTGATGAAAAAGAAATGCAGATGAAACGAGTGTGTAAAAGTGAATTTCTATGCCTTTGTGATGGTTGATAATTCAAAAGAAGTTTCTTTTTGATATTTAAATGTGATAAAATAGCCTGATAAGATGTTTAATAACACATGAAAAATCATTAATTAGCATCTATCGGTAGAAAAAGGATAGTTTTCGGGAAGATTATGAATTTCGTGACCGTTATCTTTTATATTGTCACTTGGAGTTCAGGATAAAAGCTATTTGGGAACTGGAAAGGTCATTATATAAAAGATATTTTCTACCTCTTCAGTAAACCGGTAAAAGACGAAAAAAGTAGATTAAAGGCAAAAAAGGAAGATTATTTTTATCTTATAGTTCCGCATTTGTTTGCTTGTATTCTCTTTAGGTATCTTCTTTTTTATGTTTATTAAAGACTTTATATTTAGATATTTGCGGAGGAATGGGCTATGAAACGTATAAGTTCATCAAGAACTTTGCGAATCACCTATGTCGGCATGAAGCCGCAGGATGTTCCTATTAAGCCGGGGACAATCAAGGTGATGATGAAATCCGACTCCGAAGTATTGCAGGAAGTGGTGGTGACCGGTATGCAAAAGATGGACAAACGCCTGTTTACGGGAGCCACCAAACAATTGGATGCCGATAATGTAAAACTGGACGGTCTGCCCGACATCAGTCGCGGCTTGGAAGGTCGTGCGGCAGGAGTTTCCGTTCAGAACGTTTCGGGTACTTTCGGTACCGCTCCTAAGATTCGTGTGCGCGGTGCTACTTCCATTTACGGAAGTTCCAAGCCCCTTTGGGTAGTAGACGGAGTGATTCTTGAAGATGCCATCGACGTAGGTCCCGACGATCTTTCCTCCGGTGATGCGGAGACATTAATCAGTTCCGCCATAGCCGGGTTGAATTCCGACGACATCGAGAGCTTTCAGATATTGAAAGACGGATCGGCGACTTCCATTTACGGTGCACGTGCGATGGCAGGCGTGATTGTGGTCACCACCAAAAAAGGCCGTGCCGGAGTCAGCAAAATCAGTTATACCGGTGAGTTTACCACCCGTGCCATACCCAGTTATAAAGAATTCAATATCATGAATTCGCAGGAACAGATGGGTATCTATAAAGAGATGGAGCAGAAAGGCTGGCTGAACAGTGCCGACCTTTTCCGTACCAAAGACACGGGAGTGTACGGTCGTATGTATCGTCTCATCGACGAGTATAATAACAGCAACGGCCAGCGCGGACTTCTCAACACCCCCGAATCCCGCAATGCTTATCTCCGTGAAGCGGAAATGCGTAACACCGACTGGTTCGACGTGCTTTTCACCAATGCCATTTCGCAGAATCATTCCGTCAGCGTCACCGCCGGAACGGAAAAATCATCCTTCTATGCCTCGTTGAGCGCTATGCTCGATCCGGGCTGGTACAAGCAGAGCAAAGTGAAGCGTTACACAGCCAATGTAAACACCACCTATAATCTTTATAAAAACCTGTCGATCAACCTGATTTCTAACGCTTCCTACCGTCAGCAAAACGCACCGGGAACGATGAGCTCTACCCTCGACATCGCTTCCGGAAAGATGTCACGCGGATTCGATATCAACCCTTATTCTTACGCGCTCAATACGAGCCGTACGCTCGACCCGTCTGCGGATTATATCAGCAACTACGCTCCATTCAACATTCTTCACGAACTGGATAATAACTACATCGAAATCAACATGGTAGATGTGAAATTTCAAGGCGAGCTGAAATGGAAAGTGATTCAAGGACTTGAATTAAGTGCCCTCGGAGCTGTGAGATACCAGACCTCGTCGCAGGAACACAACGTGCTCGACGATGCCAACCAAGCCGTTGCCTACCGTACCGGTATGGACGACGCCACCATCCGCGAACAAAACGGATTGCTTTATAAAGACCCCGACAATCCATACGCCCTGCCTATCACCCTGCTGCCCGAGGGGGGAATCTACCAGCGCCAGGACCGCCGTATGTTGGGGCTCGATTTCCGCGGAACCCTCTCATGGAATCACCTTTTTGCCGAAAAACACATCACTAACTTCTTTGCCGGTATGGAAGTGAACAGTCTTAAAAAGGCATATTCTTCCTTTCAGGGCTGGGGAATGCAATATTCGATGGGGGAAATCCCTTCCTACGTCTATCAGTTTTTCAAGAACGGAATAGAGTCCGGTTCGCGTTATTACAGTCTGGGGCACTCCGAAACCCGTAGCATTGCGAGCTTTCTCAACGCCACCTATTCTTATGACGGCCGTTACACGCTCAACGGAACGTTTCGTTATGAAGGAACCAACCGCATGGGGGCGCAGCCGTTCGTCACGCTGGCTGCCCACGTGGAACTTGTCCGGTGCATGGAACGTGCATGAGGAAGCTTTTTTCAAAGCGCTCCAACCCACTCTTTCCAACCTGACTCTGAAAGCTTCTTACTCTCTTACTGCCGATCGCGGTCCGGCGGAAGTAACCAATTCGCAAGCCATCATCCGCAGTTTCTCTCCCTATCGTCCTTTTACCGATATTCAGGAAACGGGACTTTACATAGAGGACATCGAGAACAGCGAACTCACCTACGAGAAAAAGCATGAACTGAACATCGGCATCGACCTCGGTTTGCTCGAAAACCGGATCAATTTCTCTGCCGACTGGTATCAGCGCAACAACTATGACTTGATCGGTGTAGTTCCCACGCAGGGAGTGGGCGGTTTCATCAACAAATATGCCAACGTAGCCACGATGAAATCCCACGGTGTGGAGTTCACCCTTTCCACCCGCAACATTCGCACGAAAGATTTTTCGTGGAATACGGACTTTATCTTCTCCTACGCCAAAAATGAAGTGACCCAACTGAAAGGACTCACCAGCATGATGGAACTGGTATCCGGCAACGGTTTCGCCCGTGAAGGCTATCCCGTGCGCGGACTGTTTTCCATCCCTTTTGCAGGGCTCGACGCGGACGGTATTCCACAGTATCTGATTGACGGAAAACTGACCACTACCGGTGTCAACTTTCAGGAACGGGAGAAACTTGATTATCTGAAATATGAAGGTCCTACCGACCCTACTGTCACAGGACGTTTCGGTAACGCATTCACTTACAAAGGCTTCAAACTGAATGTCTTTATGACCTATTCTTTCGGCAACGTAGTTCGACTGGACCCTGTGTTCAACTATAAATACTCCGACCTCACCGCCATGCCGCGTGAGTTTAAGAATCGTTGGACGGTCTCCGGCGATGAGGCGAAAACCAATATACCAGTGATAATAAGCGACCCGCAATATCAGGCGAATACCTCGCTCTATCTTGCTTACAATGCTTACAACTACTCCACGGAGCGTATTGCCAAAGGCGATTTTATCCGTATGAAGGAAATATCACTGATGTATGAGTTCCCGAAAAGCTGGATTGCCCCTGCCAAAATTTCCAACTTGTCGCTCAAGTTGCAGGCCACTAACCTCTTCCTGATTTATGCCGACAAGAAACTGAACGGGCAGGATCCGGAATTTGTGAATACCGGCGGTGTAGCATCGCCCGTACCCCGCCAGTTCACCCTCACCCTGCGCCTGGGACTGTAAGTAAAGAATAGAGAATCAACCTAAAAAACATACGAGAGATGAAGAAAAAGATAAACCATATACTCCCTGCACTGGTACTGACCGCAAGTTTAGGTCTGACCACCGTCTCCTGCAACGGCTTTCTGGACGAAATGCCGGACAACCGTACGGAGTTGAACACCGACCAGAAAATAGCCAAACTGCTTGTATCGGCGTATGCCGACGTGTCGCCCAACGAACTGTTCGAGCTTTACAGCGATAACTCTGATGATAGTGGCCCTACCTACGGTTACTACAAGCTTTCCGAACAAGAGTGCTACCACTGGCAAGACACCAAGGAAGAATATCAGGACACGCCCAATTCTCTTTGGGGAGGTTACTACAGCGCAATAGCCGCCGCCAATATGGCGCTCAATGCCATCGAAGAAAAAGGAAATCCGGCGTCACTCGACCCACAGAGAGGTGAAGCGCTCGTGTGCCGTGCCTACTGTCATTTCATGTTGGCGAATATCTTCTGCAACGCCTACGACACTCATGCCTCCCAATCTTTAGGAGTGCCTTATATGGAAGAGGTAGAAACCACCGTATCTCCCCGTTACGAACGAGGCACGTTGGAAGAAGTGTACCGAAAAGTGGAGCGTGACCTCCTCGAAGGGATCGACTTGATTTCGGACGACAGCTACTCTGTACCCAAATATCACTTTACCCGTAAAGCCGCTTATGCCTTTGCCGCCCGTTTTTACCTTTATTATATGAAGCCCGATTTTTCCAATTGCGACCGTGTGATTGATTTTGCCACCCGTGTATTGGGGACTAATCCTGCCGATCTGCTGCGCAACTGGGAAGCGTTGGGTAATCTTTCCGTGAACGGAAACGTGCAGGCAGATGCCTATATCGCCTCTTCCAATGAAGCCAACCTGTTGATAAGCAGCACCGTTTCCAACTGGGGAGCAATCGGGAGTGACTATCTGATAGGTCCGCGTTACTTCCACAACCAGACGCTCGCTACCAGCGAAACCTGTCTGTCTTCAGGATTGTGGGGCAGTTCGGATTATTTCTATCTGAAACCTTTCTCCACCAACGGGTTTGTTGCCAGTATCCTGCGCAAGAGCGGGCTTTATGAGGGCACATACCTTTATTATATGCCGGTTTTGTTTTCTACGGACGAAACCTTGCTTTGTCGTGCCGAAGCATACGCGCTGAAGAAAATGTATGCCCAGTCGGCAGCCGACATCACGAGTTGGCAACGTGCCTATACCCGCAACAAATCGGTGCTGACACCCGAACAGATCAACACCTATTATGATAGGATGAGTTTTTATACTCCCTTCACGCAACAAACACCGAAAAAGAAACTGGCCCCCGACTTTACGATTGAAGAGGGAATGCAGGAAAACTTCATCCATTGTATTCTGCATATCCGTCGTATCACCACCCTGCATGAAGGGATGCGCTGGCCCGACATCAAGCGATATGGCATCCTGATTTATCGCCGTGACATGGCCAACCAGCGTGTCACCGACGAAATGCCTCCGAACGACTTGCGTTATGCAATCCAAATTCCGAGGAGTGTGATCGTGGCGGGTATACAACCCAACCCGAGAAGAAATTAACAAAGAAAAAAGTGGAAGTTATGAAAAAACAGCTCATTTATTTTTTGCTTGCCCTTACCGCAGTCTGCCTGGGAGCTTGCAACAATGACGACGAAATAGATACTGCGCACAGCATTTTCTCCACCGAGCCGGTGGAGAGGAACGCTTTCGACGATTGGTTGCTCGACAACTACACATATCCCTACAACATCGATTTCATGTATCGCATGAAGGACATCGAAAGCGACCATAAATACAATCTTGTACCTGCCGATTATGATAAAGCGGTGGCACTGTCCAAAATCATCAAGCACGTCTGGATGGACGCTTATGTAGAACTGGCTGGAATCGATTTTCTCCGCGTATATGTGCCTAAAACCTTTCATCTCATCGGATCGCCTGCTTACGAAAGTAGCGGGAATATGGTACTCGGTACGGCAGAAGGCGGAAAGAAAATCACGCTTTACAACGTGAACGACCTCAACGTGAAGAAAATCAATATCGAAAAACTGAACAACTATTACTTTGAAACGATGCACCATGAGTTCGCTCATATCCTGCACCAGAAACGGAACTTCGACCCTTCTTTCAACCGGATCTCGGAGGGGAAATATGTGGGAGCCGACTGGTACTACTACATGACTGCAGAGGGAGCCATGCCCCGTACAAACGATATAGCGTGGCCCGACGGCTTCGTGACCGCCTATGCCATGAATCAGGCGAACGAGGATTTCGTGGAAAACATAGCCATGTACGTCACCCACACGCAGACCTACTGGGATAATATGTTGAGGGCTGCCGGAGAAACGGGTGCAGCCACTATCAATAAAAAGTTTGCTATTGTTTACAACTATATGCGGGATACTTGGGGAATCGACCTCAACGAACTGCGCAAAATCGTACTGCGTCGTCAGCAGGAAATTACCGAAATTGACTTGAGTACGATTCAATGAGTATGAATTTTAATTATACATTATCACTATGAAGAAGAATATAACAATATACCTCTTGTTAGCTCTTGCCTGCCTGGGCTTGCAGTCATGTCTCTTTCAGGAGGAGAACTACTTTGACGATTCGTCTGCCAACCGTGCCACAGCCGATGTGAACCGGTGCAGCGAACTTTTGAAAGCGGCTCCGAATGGCTGGGTGATGGAATATTACATCGGCAAGGATTATTCGCTTGGAGGCATCACCCTGCTTTGCAGGTTTGATGGTCAGCGGGTGACAATGGCTTCGCAGATGTCGGAAGCAGATGAGACGGTCAGTTCGCTCTATAGCGTTAAGTCGGAACAGGCGACGATGTTGTCATTCGATACCTATAATTATCTGGTGCATTATTTCGGGCAGCCGCAGGGAAGTATGTCTGACGACCCGAACGGGACGCTCGGAGGCGACTACGAATTTATTATTTCGAGTGCTTCTGCCGAGCGTATCGAACTGAAAGGCAAAAAATACGGCAACCGGATTGTGATGAAGGCACTTACCGAAGACCAGACGTGGAAGCAATATCTCACCAAAATTAAGAAGGTGGAGGACGATGCTTTCTTTTATGAATATGACTTACTGATGGACGGACTCTACACAGGACAAATGATTCGCAGCAACTATACGTTTATCCTGACTTATTACGACGAAATAGGAAAAGTGCATCAGAAAACCGTGCCTTTTATGTTTACCGCCGACGGACTACGTTTCCATGAACCGGTAACGATAGACGGGCAGACGATGCAGAATTTTGTCTGGAAGAACGAGCTTATCAGCTTTGTCTGTACCGACGAAGGGGCTACGGGGGTCAAACTGGCGGGTGTCTACACTGCCGGATATCAAAGCTATGATTATTATCCGGGCACTTATCAGATGGATTTTTACCGCCTGAACGATGAAACGAAACAACTGGAAGTGGCCTCGCAGGAAGTTCGGCTATTGAAGAACGAAGACGGAAAGAGTTACTGGCTCAAGGGGCTGGAATATGATATTCTGGTGATGTTTGACAAGCCGCGCGGCGGACTTTCTGTCTCCCCGCAGCTTCTCAAAAAGGTGCAGGGCGGATATGTTTATCTGGCTATGTGGGACGTAATGAACGATTATGTGCTCCGTAGTGAGTCTATCGGACTGATTAGTTATGCTACCACTAACGGCATTTACCTGGTGGACAATGGAGTCTGGATGGGAGAAATTTCCGGATTCATCTTCGGAGTGTACAACTCGCAGGAGGAGGACGCGGCTTTCATCGGATACACGGATGCGTTTGCTTCCATCAGATTAGTTAAAAAAACAATAGAAGAATAGTATGATGAACAAGTTATTTATGATCGTATTATCTGTATGCTGCCTGCTGATGGCAGCGTGCGGCACGGATAATGATGAAACGCCGCAGGGCTTACGCATCGTGGACACGGATGTCGATCTGGCTGCTGGCGGTGGAACGGTGGAAGTGGCTTTGCAGGCTGCCGGGGAACTGACGGCTGTTTCCGGTGCGGACTGGTGTAGGGTGATCGAAGTGACAAACGAGAAAATCACATTACTTGCCAGGGCTAATTATGAATATGTGTCACGTGCCACGCAAGTGACCGTAAGCGATGGTAGCAACGAACAGAAGATTGTGGTGACACAGGCTGGTAATATTTTTGCGCCCGATACCGACCAACAGGTGTTGCGGCTTGGCAATGCTCCTTCACAAACCGTGGTGCGGGTCAACAGCTCGTTCGATTTCAAGGTGAGTGTACAGAAAGGAATCGACTGGGTGGAAGTCCCTTCAGCCTCGAAAGAAGAAGGCTTCTTGCTCGTATTGAAAGAGAACAAGACCGGAAATCCGCGTGCTTGCCAACTGATGGTCAGTACCAATGAGGGACGGAAGTTTTTCTATTATGTCTACCAGTATGAAGCGAGCGACCTGCTCGGAGCATGGGAGAGCAGTCAGATTTATGTGAAATGGGATAAGAAAAAGATAGATAAGGCATATTCTTTGTCGGCTACGGAGGTGACGAAAGATGCGGAAGGTGATGGCTACACTATTAAAATGTCATTAGTCGGTACTCCGGTGGTGCAGTATTTGAAAGATCCTTCGAAGGCTACGATTTCATTGCAGGCTACCTACGAGGATGGGGCTTTTGTGGTTCCTATCGGCGCAGCACAGAAAGATTTTATTCTGACGCAGGAGGTGGATGAAACAGCCAATAGCAGGACGGCTGATAATACAGCACTGGAAGAGGAGGTGGTTTTACAAACATTATACGGCTTTTCCGTAGCTGCTTCCTCCAATATTTATGCGAAAGGTAATTTCGGATTTGCTCCCCTGCTTTATCAGGATGGTTCTGTCGGGATGAGTTATCAGGATGTAACCGGTGCACCGGAGAGCGGGTGTTATCTTGCGATAGCACTATTCGACGGACAGCAATTTTCTACCGCAGCATTGAAAGACTATATTCTTTTCCCTGACATTGCGCTCTTTAAATAGTTGGAAACTTGCAACTAATGAATCAACCGGATATAACGTTTCCGGAATAGATGTATGAAGAAAAGAACTACCGTTGTGAAACGGAAGGAGAGGTTAATGACCCTCTCTTAATTTTAACTTTACATATATGACAGGCGGGGAGGACTACCCGTGTGGAGAACGGGAGTTTTTTTCCCGGGATTACCCTGCCTTTTTTATTGCCTTCGCGGGCACTACGGAAGTTCTTTTTAATGATGTAACGATATAAAATAACTCTTATATGGATAAGAAATTAAAATTAATGAATTTATTAGGTGTTTGCCTGTTCGCTGTTGTGTCTGCGTGTGCGTTGGCCTCTTGCAGCGACAATGACACAGAAAATCCGGAGGGCGAAAAACCCGGCGGAGAAAATGGAAAACCTACTCCTGAAACCGTAGAGTTTGTCAACTCCAACTTGGTATACTGGGGAGACGAAGACGGAGTGGGGACGGATCACTTTGTGCTCACTCTGTATACGGATATGGAAGTGGACGCTGCCGGTAATCCGATAGGACCGGGCAAGATAATGGCGTTCAGCCTCAATGTTCCGCCGTTTGCTCCCGGAACCACGGAGTTTCCGCTTCCTGAAAGCACCTTTGATGCGGCACCGAACGGATATACGTTTAATGAATGGACGTTCAACCTCGGATACATGAACCAGATGGATCTGCCGACCGGAAAAGTGGAAGTGCCTGGCGGTACTTTTTATGGTGACGTGAAAGCGTACTCCACAAGCGTTGATGCCGACCTCCTATCCGGAGGTAAAATGACTGTCAAACGGAGTGACGGCGGCGAATATACGATTAGTGGTACGTTGGTAGGTGACTTGTCGCTCAAACGTTATTTCACCTACACGGGAAAACTGACTACTATCGACCGTCACGAAAGCACGGAAGAAACTCCGAACTCTACGCTGACCACCGATCTCGCCCTGAACGAATGGACACAAGCCCGTCTGCAAGATAAGGGCGATTCTTATTACCTGCAAGATGAATCGTGCCGGGTAGTCGAACTTTACCTGGCAGAAGACGGTGTAGGACTTACCGACACATGGCCGACAGGCGACGGAAGAGTGCTGAAAGTGGAATTCTTTGTAGAATGGGCTACGGATGTGACACAAGGTATTCCGGCTGGTACGTATAAGGTAGTGGCACGTGACGAAGAATCGAAGGGCATTCCGCGCGAATTCCTGAAACCGGGAGGCATTGCTTCGGGTTATCCCAATGTATTTACATATCCGCAGGGAACCTGGTACGAGAAAATATCCAACGGAACCATGAAAGAATATGCACGTATAGACGGCGGAACGATGACCGTGGCACGCGATGGCGACAAACATACGCTGACTATTGACTTTATCGATTGTGATAAAGCACACCCGCATCATGTGCGTACCACCTACTCGCAGGATACTCCCATCAATGTATTCGGCAGTCATCCGTAAATCCGGACGGAGCGCCTCATTTGGCCGAGGCGCATTGGCTGTCCGATGGCGTTTATCTGCCCGATGGTATTCTTTTTTTTAATTACATGATTTTATAATTAACCCCAAAAATGAGAGATATGAAAACTAGATTTATTTCCTTTTTCTTGTTCATGCTAACAATGAGTTGTTTTGTGGCATGTAGTAGCGATGACCCGGCGCCCGAGCCTGAACCGGAGCCAGAACCGGAGCCGGTAGAAACTGTTAATACGTATACGTATAAAGATAAGACGATACAAGCGAAATCGGTGTCCTGCTTTGAACAGGAGGGCATTATATACGTATGTATGAGTCCGTTGCAAAGTCTGGAAACGCTGGAAGACTTTATGAGCAGCGGTAAGGAATATGTAATGCTGGGAGTGGATAAGAGTCTGGTAGGCAATCCGGTCACGGTAGGTAGTTCTGATGACGACACTTATGTGGTTTATTACATGGATGCCGACGGAGAGGCGATTGTCACCGTTAGTCCTGACGAATGGGAAGAGGCGTTGACACAGGGCAAGATCACCGTGACAATGACACCGGGAGAAAATGAGACATCCGCTGTGAAAGCAACTTTTGACTTTACATTGAAAGGTGGCGGCAAATTTACGGGCGAGGCGGATTGCGCTTACAAGGCTCCGGAAAAGCTTCCGAGCGAATATTCTTTGGGCGATGAGGTACGTGCGTTGAAGTCGGTTGTGGCTACTACGTTAGGAGGTTTCCAATATGTTTATTTAAGTCCGGAGGCCGGCTTGACTACGGTGGAGGATATATCGGATGCCGAATATCTGATGCTGGCTGTTACTCCCGAAATGGTCGGACAAGAAATCGATATTACCGCTGGTGAAGATGTGGAGTACGCTTTCTATAACATGACGAACTTGGGAGCGGATGATATTGACGCAGTAGATCCTTACGGATGGGCGGATGTGTGCTCGGCTGGTAAGCTCAAAGTCGAAAAGACAGAAGAGAGTATAAAGGTAACCTTTAGTTTTACGTTGCTTTCGGGCGAAAAGTTCAAAGGTTCTTATGAAGGTAATTACACCGAGATAAAGCAAAGCACCACCAATATTTTGACTCTGAATGGAGAAAGTACACGTGATATCAAAGCTACCTTCTATGAAAAGACCAATGAAGGAGTTGCCTTGTATCTCACTCCGTCAGGGATTTCATCTGCTGCAGATTTGAATAATGTAAATACATATTACGTACGTCTTTTTGTTCCGAATACAGGACTGGACGGACAGGAGGTAGATATAACAACTACGAATCTGGCTTTTGAGTTTACTTATTATAATCCGTATGATGAAGAAAGAATCGAAGTTTCTAAAGGACATCTGGAAGACGCGGCAGGTACATTCAGTGTGTCGAAATCGGCGGATAATGAATACTCGTTGACGCTCGACCTCAAATATTTGGGAGACAATAGCCTTAAAATATCGGGCAACTACAACGGTACTTTCGAAGTATATGATACGACGATTCCGAATCAATATCAGTTGAGAGCGGACGGCACTCCGGTGACTATCCAGTCGGTAGTGGTAGATAAGACAGATGCGGATATTTGTGCGATTTATATTTCCCGGCAGGCAGGTATCACTACCGTGGCCGGAATGTCGGCAGCGGATGCCGTGGTACGTGTTCCGAAGAGTATGATGGAGGGAGCTATTCACGGATTTTCCGGTAGTGCGGAAAATGCGAAAATATCGATCGCTTACGGAGGAGTGACTTATAATCAGGCTAATACGACGAACGGTGCTCATTTGGCCGCAGGTGGCAATACTTCTGTGGCTCTTCAAGGAAGTGAAATTGAAATGACATTCAAGATTTTTAGTATTGTACAGTACGATGGCGACTTGTCCGGCTACTACAAGGGCACGGCGACCGTAATAGAATAACGATTTAATGAAGTATATTCATGAAGAAAATTTTACTGAAATATTTCAACCTGTTCGCTTTATCGGGACTGCTGTTGGCTTTCGTCGGATGCAGCGACGACAATGATTCGATAACTCCCGGGCCGGACGTGGAGGAAATGCCTTCCATCGGTACTTACTCTTTCCGGGGAGAGGCGAATAAGATTGTGACCGGTGTGGCTTCTGTGGATGGGGACTATTTAACTTGTGTCCTTTCTCCGGAAAAGATGGATGAGGGAAAGACTGATACTTATTTTGCTTTTTCTCTCCATTTGTATTGGGAAGGGCAGGTGGTGGATGCTTCTACGCTCTATCACAACGACCAGTATGTTTTTATCTACGAAGATCCGATTTATTATTACTCGCAGTATAAAAAGGTTACAGGGACGTTTTATGTGCAGCGTAACAGCGAAACGAATGTGACTGTCAAATTGAATCTGCGGCTTCATGACGGGGTCCGTTTTAAAGCGGAGGTCACTGCCGATTTAATGAAACCGTCGGGAGAAGAACCCTCGGAATAAGGCGGCTTCGGGCGATATTCTTGCCCGGTTATGAATTTATCTTTTAGACGCGGATGACGGACGCGGATTTTAAAATAGCTATGCAGCTTTAAAAATCTGCGTCATTCGTGTCATCAGTGTCATCCGCGTCATTCGTGTCTAAAAAATTACTTGTATGCCGGAGGGAAATCCTGTTCGGGCACTACGATGTCAAATATCCATTCAGATCACTCTATTTTCATTCCTTTCCGTGCCGTATTTGTTTTTTAGGGTTCTCCCAAAAACTTGAAGAATAGTCCAACTTGAGCCGGAGTAAGTAAGATTGCCTTTTCACTGTAGCCGGTTTGGGCAAGTGCGGCTTGTAATGCCGTATTTTGGGCAATCCAACTGCGGAGGGTGCGGCGTGCCGAAGCAGACTGTATGTGAGGCAGATAAAGTGTGGCCAGCTGACTTTTGCTGTAAGTCTGTATGCGGGGAGAGTTTGCCGTCTCCGACATTTCTTTTGGGCTGACGGAGGTTACTGTTGTTTCTGTTTTCATTGTCGGTACTTTCTATTATTAGTAGGTGTTCATAATTTGTTTATATCATAATTCGTTTATATCATAATTTAGGCACGGATTACTCCTAAAAAAATAGCCATTAATCAGTGACAGGAACTTATCTGTTTCTTTTAAGTTTATCCTGTGTGAATGCGAAGATACGCTTTTTTATGCCAAGTGGTTCTGCTTTGTACAGAAGCCTCTGTTGGCATAGCTTGTGTAGAAATTGTGCCTGTTTGTTGTCTCTTGTGATGAGTTGTCACATCGTGTTCCTCTGCTTTTTTCTTTTCATATACTTTTGCCTTCGTAATCGGTTACAGATAGAATTTATTCATTAATCATTAAAAAGAAGAAAGGAAAAAAAGTATGCCATTAATTTACAAACCGTATCAGGCAACGCTTGCCAACAAGGAAGGACAGAAACTTTATTATCCCCGTCTGGTGAAATTCGGGAAAATGGTCAATACGCAGAAAATGGCGGAATTGATTGCAGAAAAAGCCTCGCTGACGGCGGGTGATGTTCACAACGTCATTCGTAACCTGATGTCGGTGATGCGTGAACAGTTGCTCAATAGCCGCACGGTGCGCCTCGAAGGCTTGGGGACGTTTACTATGATTGCCAAGGCAAACGGAAAAGGGGTAGAGTTGGAAAATAAGGTCAGCAGTTCGCAGATCACTTCATTGCGTTGCCAGTTTACTCCCGAATACACCCGCGCCGCCAACGGAAGTGCTACCCGTGCGTTGACCACCGGGGTGGAGTTTGTGCACATCAAGGATGTAGCGGGTTCGTTTGTGGCCGACGATGTCATTGACAAAGAACCGGATGATGATAATAAACCTGGTGGTGGAAGCGGAGAAGCGCCGGACCCGGCAGCTTAACCGGGAGTTCAGCCGGCAGCTGAATCCGCAGGGACTAACTGATAAGTTTGTCGGGCAAACTAAAGCCCGAACATGACCGACGGTTGACGGTTGGCTGTCAAATTCCAACGGACATAAAACGGAATCCAACGGACATAAAACGGATTATTAACTTTTAAAAAGAAAACGGATGAGACTATTATTGGAGAAGTTGCTGGATATTCTTGAAGCAGTTCTGCGTTTCCGCCACCGGAGAAACGGCAAGGCAGAAAAGGATTAGCTAGCTGGAAAAGGCTTGGCATACCTGAAAAAAAAGGTATGAAACGGAATGACGTAAAAACATAGAACGTGCCGTCTGCACGTAGTTCGCGGAACAAGTAAAAATAAACGTGTAGCAACTCATAGAGTAAACATAAGTAAGGAGCAAGTAAAGAAGCTGTCTCGAATGGACGAGGCAGCTTTTCTTTTTGTATCCATTTATTTTCTTCTATTCTTGACCGTATTCAACAAAAAAACTCTATCTTTGTTTTATAATTGAGACACAGCATATAATGGGAAGATTTATCAATCCCTTTACCGATTTTGGCTTTAAGTTTTTATTCGGCAGAGAGGTAGAAAAGGAGTTGTTAATCGACTTCTTGAACGATTTGCTCGTAGGCGAGCACGTAATCACCGACATCAGGTTCCTTAACAACGAACAGCCGCCGGAAGTAAAAACAGAACGAGGTCTTATCTACGACATCTATTGCGTAACCGATACCGGTGAACGTATTATCGTAGAAATGCAGAACCGGGAACAGCCTTATTTTAAAGATCGTGCCCTCTTCTATCTTTCTAGGGCCATTACGCAGCAAGCGAAAAGGGGAGTTTGGAACTTCCAGTTGGATGCCGTGTACGGAGTGTTCTTCATGAATTTCGTGATGGATAAGGATATGCCCTCTAAAATCAGAACGGATGTCGTTCTTTCTGACAGGGATACGGGGAAGCTCTTCAGCAACAAGTTCCGGCAGATTTTTATCGAACTACCGAACTTCAACAAAGAAGAGGATGAATGTGAAAATGATTTTGAACGCTGGATTTATATACTAAAGCATATGGATACACTTGACCGGATGCCTTTCAAGGCTCGCAAGGCCGTCTTCGAGCGACTTGAAAAGTTGGCTTCCAAAGCAAATATGACCCAGGAGGAAAGAGCCCAGTATGAAGAAGAATGGAAAGTTTATAACGATTATTTTAATACGTTGGACTTTGCTGAACAGAAGGGCTTACAGAAAGGCTTACAAAAAGGATTACAGAAAGGTTTGCAAAAAGGTAAAGAAGAAACAGCTCGTAATTTGAAAGAATTAGGTGTGGCTGACGATATTATTATGAAATCTACCGGGCTTTCGAAAGAAGAAATAGAAAAATTATAATTTCTTTCATTCCATTGGGAAGAAAGGCTTGTCGAAAGTGAAAAAATAGTCTATAACTTATGAAGCAAAAGATAGTTGTGGAGACTTTTAACACATCCTTTTTTCGTTAAGAGTAAAGTATCTAAAAACTATATATGTCTTTGGGGTGAAATGAACGGATTTGGAATATTATCCACGTTAAAATCAGAAAAAAGTTTTCCGTTTTGGAAAACTTTCTGTATCAGTGAGAAAGAAAAGTTTCCCGAAATTTAATGTTAAAAGCTAACCAAGCTATGATATAATCTCCTATCTTTGTATCCGGTTTCGGAACTAAAAAGAGGTTTAGTCAATGAGGGAACGCTGTGCAAATCGGCGACAGTACCCGCTGCTGTAATTCTCTAAGAATCCGCACAATAGGCCACTGCATCGATGCCGGTGTGGGAAGGTGTTGCGGGGGAGGGATAAGTCAGAAGACCTGCCGAAGAGATTTTCTATTTTTAATTTATTAATGCTTTCGGGAGTTAAAGTTATGAACTACGCGGAAATTTGTATCATCAAACGTGATGGTAAAAGAGAAGATTTCTCTATCAGTAAGATTAAGAATGCAATCAGTAAAGCATTCAGTGCAAGTGGAATTCAGGATGAGCAGCAGTTGGTTGCTGACATCACCATGAATGTTATCAGTCAGTTTTCAACCCCCACGATCACCGTAGAAGAGATTCAAGACTTGGTAGAAAAGTCGTTGATGAAAGTGCGGCCGGAAGTAGCGAAGAAATACATCATCTATCGCGAATGGCGGAATACGGAGCGTGATAAGAAAACCCAGATGAAACAGGTGATGGACGGCATTGTGGCTATCGACAAGAACGATGTCAATTTGAGCAACGCCAACATGAGCAGTCACACGCCTGCCGGACAGATGATGACGTTCGCTTCCGAAGTAACTAAAGATTATACCTATAAATACTTGTTGCCGAAACGTTTTGCCGAAGCACACCAGTTGGGAGACATTCACATCCACGACCTGGATTATTATCCGACAAAGACGACAACCTGCATTCAATATGATATGGATGACCTCTTTGAACGCGGTTTCCGCACAAAGAACGGTAGCATCCGCACCCCGCAAAGCATCCAAAGCTATGCTACGCTGGCTACCATCATCTTTCAGACCAACCAAAATGAGCAGCATGGCGGACAGGCGATTCCGGCTTTCGACTTCTTCATGGCAAAAGGAGTGGCCAAATCTTTCCGCAAGCATCTGGCATCGTTCATCAACTTCTATGTGGCTATGGAAAACGGAAATCAGGCCGATGAAAAATCCATCCGTACGTTGATTAAAGAATACCTTCCGTCTATCAAGTCCACCGAGGCCGAACGCGAAACATTGCGCATCGCTCTGGTCGCTTTACAGATCATTATAGATAAGGAACACCTTGCCCGCATCGTCGAAAAAGCCTACCAGCAGACCCGTAAAGATACACATCAGGCAATGGAAGGATTCATCCACAACCTGAATACGATGCATTCTCGTGGCGGTAACCAAGTGGTATTCAGTTCCATCAACTACGGAACGGACACTTCTGCCGAAGGCCGCATGGTGATCGAAGAACTGCTGAAAGCTACCATTGAAGGCCTCGGCACCAGAGGAGAAGTACCCGTATTCCCTATCCAGATATTCAAGGTGAAAGACGGCGTTTCTTACTCGGAGAAAGACTTTGAGAAAGCAATGAAAGCGGAGAACATCGAAGCGGCAATGACCGACAGTTACGAGGCTCCCAACTTCGACTTGTTATTAAAGGCTTGCCAGACTACTGCGAAAGCGTTGTTCCCGAACTTCATGTTCCTCGACACACCTTTCAACCAGAACGAGAAATGGAAAGCCGACGATCCGCAGCGTTACATTTACGAATTGGCAACAATGGGCTGCCGTACCCGTGTTTTTGAAAATGTGGCCGGAGAAAAATCTTCTTTAGGACGTGGCAATCTTTCGTTCACCACACTGAATATGCCAAGACTGGCTATCGAAGCCCGTATCAAAGCGGAAAATCTGGTAGAAGATGAACGCAACAAGGACGCCATCGAACAAAAAGCAAAAGAAATTTTCATCGAATCCGTACACCAAATGTCTGCGCTCGTGGCCGACCAGCTTTACGAACGTTATCAGTATCAGCGTACGGCCCTGGCACGCCAGTTCCCGTTCATGATGGGAAATAATGTGTGGAAAGGCGGTGGCGAACTGAATCCGAACGAACAGGTAGGAGACGCCTTGCGCAGCGGTACACTGGGGATCGGATTTATCGGCGGGCATAACGCGATGGTGGCTCTCTACGGACAAGGTCACGGACACAGCCAGAAAGCATGGGACACGCTGTATGAAGCGGTGATGGAAATGAATAAAGTGGTAGACGAATATAAAGAGAAATATAACCTGAACTACTCCGTTCTGGCTACTCCTGCCGAAGGACTTTCGGGACGTTTCACGAAAATGGACCGCCGGAAATATGGAAAAATCCCCGGAGTGACAGATCGCGACTATTATGTCAACTCTTTCCACGTAGACGTGAAAGAACCGATCAGCATCGTTGAGAAAATCAAGCGTGAAGCTCCGTTTCACGCTATTACACGCGGCGGACACATCACGTATGTGGAGCTGGACGGTGAAGCGCAGAAGAATGTGCGTGCTATTGCCAAGATTGTGAAAGTGATGCACGACGAAGGAATTGGATACGGCTCTATCAATCACCCGGTAGACACTTGTCATAACTGTGGTTACAAGGGAGTTATCTTCGATAAATGCCCTGTATGCCAGAGTGAAAGTATTCTCCGTATGCGTCGTATCACCGGTTATCTGACAGGCGATTTAAGCTCTTGGAACTCTGCCAAACGGGCAGAAGAGAAGGACCGTGTAAAACATTTGTAGAATAAATGTTTGATAATTGATGAATGGATAATGAACGGTGCTTGATGAAAGCGTTACGGTTCATTATCCATTATTCGGTTATTACTTGCAGCACGTTACTCTCATCTTGTACTGTTCTGTAACGAGTATTTATTCCACATTTATATGGTTATCATCCATTCTCAAATCTTCATTTTCCATTAGCTATTAAAGAAGTGAATTTACTAGGAACTTATTCTGAAACGATTGTTGACGGTGAAGGTATCAGGTTTTCTATTTATCTTGCCGGCTGCTCCCATCATTGTCCCGGTTGCCACAACCCGGAGAGTTGGAATCCGGGAGCAGGAGAAGAACTGACGGAGGAGAAAATACAGTCCATCATTCGTGAAATCAAAGCGAATCCTTTGTTGGACGGCGTTACTTTTTCCGGCGGTGATCCGTTTTTTCATCCGGAAGCGTTCCTGCTTTTACTGAAACGGGTGAAAGAGGAAACAGGGATGAACGTGTGGTGCTACACCGGATACACATACGAAGAAATTAAGGCGCAGCCTCGTTTGAGTGCCGCTCTTGATTATATTGATGTATTGGTGGACGGACGCTTCGAACAGGCTCTTTTCTCTCCATATCTGGAGTTCAGGGGAAGCAGTAATCAGCGGATTTTGAAGCTGAAGTAAATGTAATTCGACATTTAGAGTAAGTTGAATCCAGTAGTTGAGCACTAAAAAAACTTATTTTTCAAAGGAAACAAAAACACCTGTACCGTTGTTTTGTTTACCTTTACGAAACCAAGTGAATCATTTTTCATCACAGAGTAACGCGGCGCTTTTTGGTAGTCGGTGGGGCTTGCGTCTGTGTTTGTGTCTGCTTGATGGTGAAGAAATAAACGACTACTTACAAGAATAAGTTTTTATGGTACAATCAATAAATCCAACTCAAAAAAACGATGAGACCGATGGCTTGCCAATGCCTAAACGTATTTGGGCGGTGGTGTCTGTCGGCTTCGCTCTTTGTATGTCAGTACTGGATATTAACATCGTCAATATCGTACTACCTACACTTTCGCATGATTTTGGGACTTCTCCCGCTGTAACCACCTGGATTATCAACGGCTATCAGCTGGCCATCGTTATATCGTTACTGTCTTTTTCCGCTTTGGGTGAAATCATCGGTTACCGGAAAGTCTTTCTTTCGGGCATCGGACTGTTTTGCGTCACTTCATTGATCTGTGCCTTGTCCGATTCGTTTTGGACTTTGACGGTTGCCCGTATCTTTCAAGGGTTCAGCGCTTCCGCCATCACTAGTGTGAATACGGCACAGCTGCGTTACATCTATCCGAAGAGCCAGATCGGGCGGGGGATGGGGATCAATGCAATGGTAGTCGCCATATCGGCTGCCGCCGGACCATCTGTGGCGAGCGGTATTCTTTCCATTGCCAGTTGGCACTGGTTGTTTGCCATCAATGTGCCGTTGGGACTCACTGCATTGCTTCTCGGCATCAAACACCTGCCACGACAGGAGGAGCGTACGAAACGTAAATTCGATTATATCAGTGCCATCGCGAATGCGGTCACTTTCGGTCTGCTCATTTACACGCTGGACGGATTTGCCCACCATGAGAAAATGGACTTCCTTTTCATTCAACTGATTGTGTTGGCAGTGGTCGGTACCTACTACGTGCGCCGACAACTGACGCAGACCACTCCGCTGCTCCCTCTTGATCTGCTGCGGATTCCGATTTTCCGGCTGTCCATCCTGACTTCCATCTGTTCTTTCATAGCACAAATGACAGCGATGGTTTCTTTGCCTTTTTTCCTCCAGAACACTTTGGGACACAGCGAAGTCATGACCGGACTTCTACTCACACCGTGGCCGTTGGCTACGCTTGTCACGGCTCCGTTGGCAGGATATCTTGTCGAGCGCATCCACCCCGGTATCTTGGGAAGTGTCGGGATGGCTCTGTTTGCTGTCGGGCTTTTCTCGCTTTCCAGTCTGACTGCGGAGTCGTCCGATATTAGTATCATACTGCGTTTGATGCTGTGTGGGGCAGGCTTCGGATTGTTCCAGACACCGAACAACAGTACGATTATCTCTTCCGCTCCTACGCAACGTTCGGGCGGAGCCAGTGGTATGTTGGGAATGGCCCGCTTGTTGGGACAGACCACCGGGACAACATTGGTCGCATTGCTTTTCAGCTTTGTCGCTCATGACCGGAGTACAGCTGTCTGTCTTATGGTAGGAAGTGGATTTGCTGTTGTGGCGGCTATCGTCAGCAGCTTGAGACTATCGCAGCCTTCCACTCTGAAAAGAAAATAAGAACTGATAAAGTCAGGCTAATTGAAAATAAATAAACTGAGGTTGGTGCCGAAAGCGGAGCTCACTCCGGAACTGGAGGTGTACTACAATTATACTTGTCAGGAGGGCGATTATATCAAAACGTGCACAGTGCCTTCACCCAAGTTGGATGAAACGGATTTGGAAAGGGAAAAAAAGATGTTGAAGATTTAGAAGATTTAAAGGCAAGCAACTATAAAAAAGCATCCCGGATGAGAGAGGAGTGAATACCTGTTCTCATCCGGGATTGTTTTTTATGTCTTTCTTCTGTCGTTTGGTCTGTTAGAAGAAGAACCTTAGAATATCGTTGAAGTTAGCCCATATCAACAGACCGAAGAGTAGAATCATACCGGTCATTTGAGCGTATTCCATAAATTTGTCGCTCGGTTTGCGGCGAGCTATCATCTCGTAGAAGAGGAAGAGCACGTGGCCGCCGTCCAATGCGGGGATAGGGAGGATATTCATGAAAGCTAGAATGATGGAAAGGAAGGCTGTCATATACCAGAACTGGTGCCAATCCCATGTAGCGGGGAAGATGCTGCCGATCGTTCCGAAGCCACCTAGCTGTTTGGCTCCTTCTTTCGAGAAGAGGTATTTCATGTTTCCTACATATCCTTTCAGGGTCTTTACGCCGAGGGAGACACCTGCCGGGAAGGATTCAAAGAAAGTATATTCTTTTTTCACCATAGGGAGCAGGCGGTCTGTGACGAGACAGGCGGTTACACCCATCAGGTAGGCGGAGTCTACACGCATATTCAATGTGTCGGTTACGCCGCCACGCACATAGGTCAGTGTAATCAGGCGCGGATCTATGCTGTCTTTGAGCAGGGTTTCCGCGTTTTTCTTACGTTCTGCCATCGCTTCTTTGAAGTCGGAGAAAGAAATCGGTGTTCCGTTCAGGGCGATAATGCTGTCGCCTGGTTGGATGCCTGCTTGTGCGGCAGGAGAATTCACCATCACACTGTCTATCACATACGGGAAACGGTAGGAGGCAAAACGGATGCTGTCTGCCAGAAGGCGTTGCATCAAGTCTTCAGGGATATAAACGGAGGCTTTCGCGCCGTTGCGGATAACGCTTACTTCGCGGGCGTCGGCAATCTGGCTCAACATATCGCCGTCATAACGTTCAAAAGGAACGCCGTCGGCAGAAAGAAGGATGTCGCCGTCCTGAAAACCTACGGATTTGGCTGTTTCGTTGAAATCCATACCGAGAGGAGCTTCCTGCACCTTTATATATTGGTCGCCCCACGCAAATAGAATCATCGAGTAGATGAACAGGGCCAACAGGAAGTTGAACAGTACGCCACCCACCATGATTAGCAGACGTTGCCACGCCGGTTTGGAACGGAACTCCCACGGTTGTTCGGGTTGTTTCATCTGCTCGGTATCCATCGACTCGTCAATCATACCGGCTATCTTGACATAACCGCCCAATGGCAGCCAACCTACTGCATATTCTGTGTCACTTTTCTTGGGCTTGAATTTAAACAGGGTGAACCAGGGGTCAAAAAATAAGCAGAATTTTTCTACACGCACCTTAAACAAACGGGCAAAAAGAAAATGCCCGCCTTCATGAATGATAACGAGCAAAGATAAGCTCATAATCAATTGCAGGGCACGAATCAAAAATGTTTCCATATAGTCTATTTACAATTTAAAGCCTTCACTGGATTCTCTGCCAAAGAGAAGATATAAAGGCTATTTTCAATTTATATTAATACTAATCAATTTCTCTATTTTCTTTATTCCTCTACGAAATGAATTATATCAGACTTGCTGCTATCTTTCTTGCTTCCGCATCGGTAGCCACATAATCATCGTATGTCGGGTTGGCAATGAAGGTGGCCCGTTCCATTGTTTTTTCTATCACGTCGCTCATGCCGAGGAAGCTGATGCCGTCTTTCAGGAAAGAGGCTACCACTACTTCATTGGCGGCATTAACGATGCAAGGCATGTTCCCTCCGCGATACATCGCTTCGTAAGCGAGTGCCAGATTGCGGAAACGTTTCGTGTCGGGTTGCTCAAACGTCAGGTTCGTGCATTTGGAGAAATCGAGCCTGTCGAAAGAAGAACTGATACGGTCGGGATAGGAGAATGCATACTGGATGGGCAGGCGCATATCGGGCATGCCCAACTGTGCTTTTACAGCTCCGTCTTCAAACTGCACCATCGAGTGAATGACTGATTGCGGATGCACAACCACCTCAATCTGACTGGGTTGAACACCGAACAACCATTTGGCTTCGATCACTTCAAAACCTTTATTCATCATAGAAGCAGAATCAATCGTGATTTTTGCTCCCATTTCCCAATTGGGATGTTTCAAGGCCTGTGTCTTAGTCACAGACTTCAATTGTTCCAAAGTGTAAGTGCGGAACGGACCTCCGGAGGCAGTCAATATCACTTTCTCAATCGGATTGCCCACTTCTCCCGCTAAACACTGAAAAACGGCGGAGTGTTCAGAGTCTACCGGCAGAATCGGAGTGCGATATTGTTGTGCCAGCTGGTTAATCAGTTCACCTGCTACTACCAATGTTTCTTTATTTGCCAACGCAATCGCTTTCTTGGCGCGGATCGCGTTGATTGTCGGCTTCAGTCCGGCATAACCGACCATGGCTGTCAATACCATATCAATAGGACCCGCTTCTACAATCTGACAGATAGCGTCGGTTCCTGCATACACCTTGATAGGCAGGTCGCTCAATGCTTCTTTCAGTTCGGAATACTTTTCTTCGTTGGCTATCACTACCACTTCCGGCTGGAACTTCCGTGCCTGGGCAATCAGTAATTCCACACGATTGTTGGCTGTCAGTGCGTATGCTTCGTACAGGTCGGGATGCTCTTCGATGACTTGCAAAGCCTGCGTCCCGATAGAACCTGTGGAGCCAAGGATAGCTATTTGTTTTTTCTTTTTATTAGTCTCTATATTCATTTTATCTAATTCTTCCTATTTTGTTGACAAACATATCATCGCTGATTATCACTTATATCTCATCACTCGCCATATCTCATCATTCATCATTGATAACTTAAAAAACGATGTATTTTTCCGGATTCACCGGGTGACCTTTATACCAAAGTTCGAAGTGCAGGTGCGGCCCTGTACTAAGTGTTCCGCTATTTCCTACCAGGGCGATGGCTTCGCCTCCTTTCACCCGTTCACCTTCCTTTTTCAGGAGAGAGCCGCAGTGTTTGTAGATCGAAATTAAATCCTGGTTGTGTTGCACGCCAATCAGATAACCGGTTTCAGCCGTGTATGTACTAAGGATGACGGTTCCGTCCATGGTTGCCAGTACGCTTTCGTTGGGATTGGCGGCAATGTCAGTGCCGTAATGTTTCTTTTCGGCATTGAAGTGGTCGGACACCATGCCTCGTGTCGGACGGTATAATATCAATCCGGTCACGTCCGGTTGGGAAGTGATGGAGGTCAGATTGTATTTTTCATTCTCCTCATATTGGCGGCGGAATTCTTCTTCCCGCTTGGTTCGTTCCATCAACGTGTCTTCACGGGCAGCAGTCAGCGAATCAAGCGTTTGCACGCTGTCGATAGGCACTTTCCCGCTGAAAATGTCCTGAATGTTCATGATGTAGAGGTTCTGCTTGTTGAGCACTTGTTGCAAAGAGTCTACACGCAGCGCATTATCTACAATCTGTGTACGGACTTCACTGTTCATATATCCCGGAAGATAATTGCGCAACGGGGTGAAAGTAATGATGCAGGAAGCAATCAGGAAAAGCACTGCCAGCACGCAAAGTAAAACGGATAGTCCATTGAGCTTGGATACACGAAGTCCGACAATTTCTTCAAGTGTATTTTCATTAACGATCGTTAGTTTATACTTGAACTTGAAATTTTTCCAGAAAGCTTTACTTCGTCTTCTCTTTGGCATCTCGGATATTTACTATTTTACGATTTACTATTTACTATTTTCAGTTGATGAGTGACTCATCGTTTTATTTGTTCTCATCGGTCATCTTCCAACTCTTCCAGATTGAGTAACCCTTCGGGAAGTTCCACGGTGATGAGTTTCTGTTTCTGATCTATTCCTACGATAAATTCCTCTTGGGCGGGAACGAGTAGTTCCTCTTCTTCTCTTTCAACCACAAAAAGGGTGTTTACCGTAGTGTTATCTACATCTATCACTTCTCCTAGAGGTCCGTGATGAATGTCTTCCATTTGGAAACCGATAAAGAAGTTCCAGGATAATTCGCCGTCTTCCGCTTCTTCCGCATGCTTTACGGGGAAGTAAACTTCGATGTTGGTGAACATTCGGGCACGTTCGGCGGTGTCTATTCCTTCCAGTTTTACCAAAGCGGTGGAGTCGGAACGGAAACGGTACTCTTCAATGAAGAAGGGCACGAAAATACCGTCGAGCAGGCATATCAGATAATCGCAGTCCACACGGTCGAAAATGTCGTCCGTAAACGTAAACTGCAATTCGCCGTGAATACCATGCGGCTTATTGAATAATCCTATCTTATATACTTCTTCTTTCTTTATCATATTCGGGTGATTCTGGCTCCGATAGCGTTCAGACGTCCTTCGATGTTCTGATAACCACGGTCTATCTGTTCGATGTTACTAATGGTACTGGTTCCTTCGGCGCTCATGGCGGCAATCAGAAGGGCGATACCGGCACGTATATCCGGTGAAGTCAGGCGGGCACCGCGCAACTTGAAGCCATGATTGTGTCCGATGACTACGGCACGGTGAGGGTCGCAGAGGATGATCTGTGCACCCATATCGATTAGCTTGTCTACAAAGAACAGGCGGCTTTCGAACATCTTCTGATGGATCAGTACGCTGCCTTTGGCTTGTGTGGCTACAACGAGCATCACACTAAGCAAGTCGGGAGTCAGTCCCGGCCAGGTGGCGTCGGCTATCGTCATGATGGAGCCGTCGATGAATGATTCTATCTGGTAGGTTTCCTGTGCGGGAACATAAATGTCATCTCCTTTCTGTTCGAGCTTGATGCCCAGGCGGCGGAAGCTCTCGGGGATGATTCCAAGGTTCTCGTAAGAAACGTTCTTGATGGTAATTTCGCTTTTTGTCATGGCTGCCATACCGATAAAACTGCCGACTTCAATCATATCGGGCAATACGGTGTGTTGCGCGCCATGCAATTCTTCCACACCTTCAATAGTAAGCAGGTTGGAGGCAATTCCGCTGATTTTCGCTCCCATCCGGTTGAGTAACCGGCAGAGTTGTTGCAGGTAAGGTTCGCAGGCAGCGTTGTAGATGGTAGTAGTGCCTTTGGCAAGCACGGCAGCCATTACGATATTGGCTGTTCCGGTGACGGATGCTTCGTCCAGCAGCATATAGCTTCCTTGAAGTCTGTCGGCTGTGATTTCATAAATGCCCCGTCCTTCATCATAACGGAAGTCCGCTCCTAAATTCTGAATACCTACAAAGTGAGTATCCAAACGGCGGCGACCGATTTTATCTCCTCCCGGCTTGGATATCAACGCTTTGCCGAAACGTGCCACCATAGGGCCAATCAGCATGACAGAGCCTCGCAGACTGGAGCATTTCTTTAAAAACTCATCGCTTTCCAAATAAGCCAAGTCTACATTCTCTGCTTTAAAACTATAAGAATCAATGCCTTTCTTTGCAACCGTCACTCCCATCTCGCGCAAAAGCTGAATCAAGTTGTTGACATCAAGAATGTCAGGTATATTGTTCACTGTTACCTCCTCTGCGGTTAGCAATGTGGCACAGATTATCTGCAAAACTTCGTTTTTAGCTCCTTGCGGGTGAATTTCTCCGCAAAGCCGATGTCCTCCTTCGATTACAAATGAAGCCATTAATTAAAGTATTAAGTATTAAGTGTGATTAAAGTATTAAGTATCAAGTATTAAGTATTAACCGTACGGTATCGCACGCTAAGTAAATAAGTAAAAGAAATCCAACCAGTGCCAACAAATGGCTGCGATTAATACTTAATACTTATTTCCTATTTTCTTAGTATCTTCTCTTGTTGTTCTGACGATTATTGGTATAGTTCGTCTTCTGACGATAGTTCTGGTTCAGGCGTTCTGCCATCAGTCGGACGATATCGTCAGTCATTTGGAGTTCCCCGTTGGAGAGTTCGTACAGGTCTTCGGCGATCTTTTTGTCGTCCACTGTATCTTTGTTCCATGCCAGGTAGTCCTTCTTCATGTGGTTGCAGATGAGGGCAATCAGGTTTCTCTTTTCGTTTCCTTCGGGGAATTCGATTGCTTTCTTTATCAGCACTTCCAGTGTGCGTCCGTAGTGGCGATAACGCATACGGGCAGTGGAGTAGGGGATCGGATCCGGACGGGTCACCAGGTTATCCTTACGGATGATTTCATACGGGTAGTCAATATCCAGCTCAAAACCGGACATGATAGCCAGGTGATCCCAGAGCTTGTGCTTGAAGTCGGGCACATCACGCAAATGGGGGAACATATTTCCCATAATGTTGATGATGGTGTTGGCACAACGCTGACGTTCTGCACGATCCTGAATGGTCAACGCATAATCTACCATGTTCTGGATGCTACGCCCGTATTCGGGAAGCGGCATTCTTTTCTGTTGAGTATTGTATTGCATTTATTTAATTGAAAGTTTAAAATTAAAAATTAAAGAAGTTTTTTCGGCATGGAAGCAACGAATTCTTTCAAGTAGAAAGGTTCGAAGTAAGCCACGTCTTTATAATCTTCGTCGGCTATTGCTTTTTCTGCCAGCGGGAACATCATTTTAGCCAACGGGTGAATATTGTCGATAAAATGTGCGTTCGGATGCGTAATCTGTTCGCGGCATTTGTCGGCCCCGTTTCCAAAGAAATAAACCGGCTGCTCGTTCAGAAACTCCAAGTAAGAGTTTTCGTCTACAATATCGGCAGCTACTGCACGTTTCACCTGAAGTCTGCGGTCATAAACGGCTGCGTATACTTCCATGCGGCGGGCGTCGATCATCGGACAAAGCAAAGCGTCCTCGGGCAAGTCGTGATACAACAACACCGGAACAGTCAATACTTCCAGCGTCGGAATACCGATCAATGGGACGTTACGTCCGTAACAAACTCCTTTCGCCATAGAAACCCCGATTCGAAGTCCGGTGTAAGAACCCGGCCCGCAGCTCACTGCGACTGCATCCAAAGGGATGGCATGACTGTCTATGAAAGACAACGCTTCATCTACAAAAACTCCTAAAGACACGGCGTGTGAAGGGCCTTTCAAATCTTCTTTCACAAAAATCGTCTGTCCGTCTTGACTGGCCGCTACCGAGCAAACAGAGGTAGAGGTTTCAATATTCAGTATACACGACATAAAAATCAGCTTATTAAATTGTCGCAAATTTACATGATTATTTCCAATTCTTAAAATATTCGTGTACTTTTGCACAAAACTTTAAGGTTATGATACAGTCTATGACAGGATACGGCAAAGCTACGGCCGAACTTCCTGATAAAAAAATAAATGTAGAAATCAAGTCGCTCAACAGCAAGGCAATGGATTTATCCACTCGCATCGCTCCGGCGTATCGTGAAAAAGAGATTGAAATCCGTAATGAGATTTCTAAAGTGCTGGAACGTGGAAAGGTCGATTTCAGCCTGTGGATCGAGAAGAAAGAAGCGGCAGAAAATGCGACTCCTATCAATCAAGTATTGGTGGAAGGTTACTACAAACAGATTTTGGCAATCTCGCAGAATCTTGGTATCCCTGTTCCTGCCGACTGGTTTCAGACATTGCTCCGTATGCCGGATGTGATGACTAAAACGGAAATTCAGGAACTGACCGACGAGGAATGGGAAATGGTGCATGCCACTGTGCTCGATGCTATCAGTCATCTGGTAGATTTCCGCAAACAGGAAGGTGCTGCACTGGAAAAGAAGTTCCGTGAGAAGATCGCCAATATCTCAAGCCTGCTCGAAAAGATTGCTCCTTACGAAAAAGAACGTGTGGAAAAAGTGAAAGAACGCATCACGGATGCTCTCGAAAAGACATTAAGTGTGGATTACGACAAGAACCGCTTGGAGCAGGAATTGATCTATTACATTGAGAAACTGGATGTCAATGAAGAAAAACAACGCCTTAGCAACCATCTGAAATATTTCATCAGTACAATGGAAAGCGGTAACGGACAAGGTAAGAAACTTGGTTTTATCGCCCAGGAAATGGGTCGGGAAATCAATACGTTAGGTAGCAAGTCCAATCATGCCGAAATGCAGAAAATCGTTGTTCAGATGAAAGATGAGTTGGAGCAGATTAAGGAGCAGGTGTTGAACGTGATGTAATTTATTCACAATAAATTCATTTCCGATAATTCATTTACGATTAGACGATTTACGATGTACGATTGAAGTTAGTATTGCGAAATAATAGTGTACACATTTGGATATTTATAAATTCAAAAAATAATATCAATCGTACATCGTAAATCGTCTAATCTTAAATAACTTAATGTCAAATAAACTTTAATAATGACCGGTAAACTAATTATTTTCTCTGCCCCGTCAGGTTCGGGCAAATCTACTATTATCAATTATCTGCTGACGCAGAATTTGAATCTTACGTTTTCTATTTCTGCTACCAGCCGTCCTCCGCGTGGGACGGAGCAGCACGGAGTGGAATATTTCTTTCTTACGCCGGAGGAATTCCGTTGTCGCATTGAGAACAACGAATTTTTGGAGTATGAGGAAGTATATAAGGACCGTTATTACGGAACGTTGAAGGCACAAGTGGAAAAGCAACTGGAAGCAGGTCAGAATGTTGTGTTTGACGTTGATGTGGTAGGTGGATGTAATATCAAGAAGTTTTATGGTGACCGTGCGTTGTCAGTGTTCATTCAACCGCCTTCGGTGGAAGAATTGCGTTGTCGGTTGGAAGGACGCGGAACGGATGCCCCGGAAATCATTGAAAGCCGTATTGCTAAGGCGGAATATGAATTGGGGTTTGCTCCGCAATTCGATTGTGTGATTGTCAATGACGATTTGGAAGCTGCAAAGGCAGAAGCGTTGAAAGTAATTAAAGAGTTTCTGAACTCCTAGTTTAGGAATAAAAGCAGATGTTTATATTAATTTTGACCTATAAAGCACCTCTCGAAAAAGTTCTTGAGCTGCTGGATGCACATCGTTGTTATTTGGAAAAGTATTATGCGCTTGGTAATTTTTTAGCTTCCGGTCCGCAAGTTCCCCGTAAGGGAGGGATTATACTTTGTCAGGCGAAAAACAAGATGGAGGTAGAGAATATAGTGAAAGAGGATCCTTTTAATGCGATTGCTGATTATCAGATAATAGAATTTGAGGTAAATAAGGCAGTGGAGAAGTTTCAAGAATTATTAGATAAATAACTATTTATTGTAACAGAGCGGGTGGTACAACTGAAAAAACAGAAAACCGGAATCTTCAGCGGGTCATTCAATCCGATTCATATCGGGCATCTCGCTTTAGCCAATTACCTTTGTGAGTATGAAGGGTTGGATGAAATATGGTTTATGGTAAGTCCGCAGAATCCTTTGAAAAGGAAGGCTGAATTATGGAGTGACGAGCTTCGTCTTAACTTAGTGGAGTTATCCATCAGTGATTATCCTCGTTTTCGAGCTTCGGACTTTGAATTTCATTTGCCCCGTCCTTCGTATAGCGTATATACACTGGAAAAACTTCGTGAAACGTATCCCGACCGGGAATTTTATTTCATTATCGGTTCCGATAATTGGGAACGTTTTGGACGCTGGTATCAGTCCGAACGCATCATTAAAGAGAATCAACTCCTCATTTATCCTCGTCCCGGCTTTCCGGTAAAAGAAGAGGAATTGCCGGAAACCGTGCGTCTTGTTCATTCCCCTGTTTTTGAAATCAGTTCCACTTTTATTCGGGAAGCCTTGAGTGCAGGGAAAGATATTCGTTACTTCCTGCATCCGAGAGCTTGGGAGGCTATTAAAAAAGATAATATACGCCTTTGAATATATTAAAATACATATCCGGCAGAATATAACGGATAATTTGTTAGCCACTCTTATTATTGATAATCAACTATTTATAGATGCAAATGTAAACGCTAAAAAGGATAATAACAAAAAGTCGTACCCTAAAAGTGTGGTATGTTACAGAAAGTCGTATCAGAAAAGTGTATGATGCTGCTATTTCTGTTTTTATTGTACCAAGTTACGATACCTTACTCCGTCAATCGATGAAGAGTAATGACGATGATTTCTGCCGGAGCACCGACACGGATCGGTAACTTTGAAGTTCCTATTCCGTTTGTTATAATCAAAGGAATTTTTGCTGTATTATATGCCAGTCCGGTGATAAAACGATTGCCGTAGTGTGAGTTCAGTGCCGGGGCGACTCCGAATACACGGACTTGTCCCCCGTGTGTATGTCCTGCGAGAGCGAGGTCTGTATTGGCTACTGAAACATCTTCTATGTAATCCGGCGTATGAACTAGTAAGATGACAAAATCTTTGGGAGAGAGTGCCAAAGTGGGTGATACTCCGTTGCGTCCCAGATCGAAAGGATTGCGCACTCCGGCGATAATAATCTGCTGGCCGTCTTTACGCAGCGTGTCCACTTCGTGTTCTAACGGACGCATTCCGTAATGTTTCATAGTGTTCACAATTTCGTCGTGGCAACGTTCGTAATCATTATTACCCATCACTCCATAGGTTCCCATCGGTGTCTTTACACGTGCCAGTGCGGAAAACAAAGGTTCTACATATTCGCAACCTTCCTGATAATCACCACCCATCAAAAGAACATCTGCTTTTTGGGCAATCAATAGACGGACAAGATCGTTCAATCCTTTCTCTTTTAGCAGGCTTTTGTAATGTAAATCGGAAATGAAAGCGATGCGGAAACCTTCAAAAGCTTCAGGTACATCGCGGTGGGTGAAGTCGTATTTTACTACACGATCCACTCCTGTATAAACAGATGACACATCTACGCTGGAAGAGGTTATTTGGGTTCCAAGGAGCATCCGGTCGGATTTGTCCGTGTCGGTATCAGTCTCCTTTTTCTTTGTATGTTGCTTTTTGTTTTTAGAAACAGCCAGTGCTTTGAGTTTCGAGTGGTCGGGAGCGAACAGTCCGGCAATGGCGTTAGTCGTATCCGGATAAATGGAATCAGTATGTAAGACAGGGCGTGGCAAGCTAGTCACCATATTCTTTTTCGACTTGCAGGAAACAAGCAAAAGCAATGCCAACAGGATAACAGGGTAGATTGTTTTCTTCGTCAGTGGATAAATAGTTTTCTTCATCAATGGGATATTTATTCTTTTCATCAATAGGGTATTTATTTTCTCCATCACAGGAGCATTTATTTTCTTCATCTTCTCTTAGTTTGAAGTTTTCTGGGGTGCAAAGATACGAAAAATCATGTATCTTTGTCCGTCAAAACTCTTTATAATATATTAAAGTATGGAAGAAGTAAAGCGTAACTCGCTACAAGCATGGATATTAGCTGCACGTCCCAAAACTCTTACAGGAGCCGTTACCCCTGTTCTGATAGGTACAGCTCTCGCTGCGATGGACGGGCATTTTCACTGGTTGCCGGCACTGATCTGCTGTCTGTTCGCAAGTCTGATGCAAATTGCCGCTAATTTCATCAATGACCTTTTCGACTTCCTCAAAGGGACAGACCGGGAAGATCGCCTGGGACCCGAACGTGCTTGTGCACAGGGATGGATTTCTCCGCAAGCGATGAAAACCGGGATTATTATTACGGTTGCTCTTGCCTGTCTTATCGGTTGCACATTACTTTTCTTTGCCGGATGGGAACTGATTGTCGTAGGAGTGCTTTGTGTATTATTCGCTTTTCTTTATACCACCGGCCCTTATCCTCTTTCTTACAACGGCTGGGGAGATGTACTGGTGATTGTCTTCTTTGGATTTGTGCCTGTTGGCGGAACATATTACGTGCAAGCGCTAACATGGACGCCGGATGTCACTATCGCCTCTCTGATTTGTGGACTATTGATTGATACGCTACTGGTAGTCAATAACTATCGTGACCGGGAAGCGGATGCGCGCAGTGGAAAAAGAACGGTAATCGTTCGTTTCGGTGAGAAGTTCGGCCGCTATTTTTATTTGATGCTGGGTGTTACAGCTTCTCTTCTCTGTCTGTGTTTCCTTCGTGAAGGTCATTTTTTAGCCGCTCTTCTTCCGCAACTCTATTTGATTCCTCATTTCCTCACCTGGAAACGGATGGTGAAAATATATAGTGGTAAAAAATTAAACAGCATATTAGGCGAGACTTCGCGTAATATGCTGTTTATGGGTGTTCTTATTGCAATAGGAATGTTGGTAAGTTGAGAATCATTTCCCATACATCTTTTCGTAGTAACCCTGATAATCTCCGCTGGTAACTTCTTCCACCCAAGCCTGGTTGGCTAAGTACCATTCGATTGTCTTTACGATACCGACTTCGAATTTTGTTTCGGGATACCATCCTAAAGCATTTGTAATCTTTGTAGGATCGATGGCGTAACGTTGGTCATGTCCCAGACGGTCTTTAACGAACGTAATCAGATCTTCATTGATCCAGTCGATCGAAATATTTCCGTTTTCGTCTTTCACCTTCTTTTTGAGAACCTGGCGATATTCGGGCTTCTCTGTCATCAGACGGTGGATAGTTGAAATAGTCAGTTTTACGATTTCGAGGTTTGTCTTCTCGTTATGTCCGCCGACGTTGTACACTTCTCCGTCTTTACCTTCACGTACAACGAGATCAATCGCTTTGCAGTGATCTTCTACATAAAGCCAGTCGCGTACATTACTGCCGTCACCGTAGACGGGGAGATGTTTTCCTTCGAGGATATTCTTGATAATCAACGGAATCAATTTCTCCGGGAAATGATACGGGCCATAGTTGTTTGAGCAGCGGGTAATTGTTACCGGCATTTTATAAGTATCATGGTAAGCCATCACTACCATGTCTGCGCTAGTCTTAGAGGCACTGTACGGGCTGTGAGGACAAAGCGGGGTTGTTTCTGTGAAATACCCTTCGGCTCCCAGTGAACCATACACTTCGTCGGTGGATACCTGATGATAGCGTACACCTTTTCTCCAGGTAGGGTATCCTTGTTCATCTTTTCCCATTACCCATGCGCGGCGTGCACAATCCAATAAGTTCTGTGTTCCGAGAATGTTGGTAATCAGAAACAGTTGCGGATTTTCAATGCTGCGGTCAACGTGACTTTCGGCAGCGAAATTCACCACATAATCAAAACGATACTCAGCAAAAAGACCGTCTACCACATCACGGCTGCAAATGTCTCCTTTGATAAAGACGCAGCGTTCGTTGTCGATGTCTTTGGCAATCGTTCCTAAGTTACCTGCATACGTCAAAGCATCCAATATCACGACTTTGATGTCGTTATGTTTGGCCAAGATGTATTTGATGTAATTTGCCCCGATAAATCCTGCGGCACCGGTCACTAGATAAGTTTTCATATTTTATTCTATTATGTTGATTTTAGGATTGTTTTGCCAATTCGATAAGATACTTTCCATACTCGGTCTTTTCGAGTTGTTGACCTAACAGAAGCAATTGCTCCGTCGGAATCCATCCCTGACGCCAGGCGATTTCTTCAATACAACTAACGTAGAAACCTTGCCGGTTCTGAATAGTAGCCACGAAGTTGGATGCTTCCAGCAGACTGTCGCAGTTACCCGTATCCAGCCATGCGAATCCGCGTCCGAAGAGTTCCACTTTCAATGTGCCTTCTTCCAGGTACAGGCGATTCAGGTCTGTAATCTCATATTCTCCACGTGCTGAAGGACGAAGAGCTGCTGCTTTTTCCGTCACACTGGCATCATAGAAATAGAGTCCGGGAACAGCGTAGTTACTTTTCGGCACTTCCGGTTTTTCTTCCAGTGAAATAACTTTCCCTTGTTCGTTAAATTCCACTACACCGTATGCGCGCGGGTCTTTTACATAGTAGCCGAAGATGCAGGCGCCTTTTTCTATATTGGCAGCCCGGCGGAGCATGGCAGAAAAGCCTTGTCCGTAAAACATATTATCCCCAAGAATCAGACAGCCCGGTTCGCCGTTCAGGAAATCGGCTCCCAATACGAAAGCCTGTGCCAGTCCGTTAGGTTGTTCCTGTATTTTATAGGAGAAAGACATACCCAATTCCTCACCCGTTCCCAGCAAATCCCGGAACATAGGCAAGTCACGTGGAGTCGAAATAATCAACACTTCGCGTATTCCTGCCAACATCAGTGTCGACAATGGATAGTAAATCATCGGCTTGTCATACACAGGCATGATTTGTTTGGAAATCGCTTTGGAAAGCGGATAAAGTCGGGTGGCACTACCACCGGCCAGAATAATTCCTTTCATGTTCGTCTGAGTTATTCATTAACAGTGTGCAAAGGTCGGAAAGAATTCCGACGTGGCAAAATTTTAAAATAATTTTTCAGTCAGGCGGGGACATTTATTTTATTTGTCCGCCAGTTCGATAACTTCCAAGTCTTGAAACGCCCCTTGATTGATAACAAAACGCACCAAAGTCCGCACCTTATGGAAACCAGACATACCTGCAGCTCCCGGATTGATATGTAACATATCCAGCGTTTTATCATACTTCACCTTTAATATATGCGAATGTCCGCTGATAAAAAGCTTGGGCGGTCGCGTCATCAGGCTACCAATGATGGAAGGATCGTACTTTCCCGGATAACCGCCGATATGTTTTATCAGTACTTCCGCACCATCCACCGTGAAACGATTTATTTGAGGATACAGTTTTCTGATTTCCTGTCCGTCAATGTTTCCGTACACCGCCCGGAATGGACGGAATGCGGCTAACTTTTCCGCTACTTCCAGTGAACCGATGTCTCCGGCGTGCCAGATTTCGTCGCACGATTCGAAATATTCCAGGTATTTCTCGTCCCAGTAAGCGTGAGTATCAGATAATAATCCAATTCTTGTCATAAAATTCTTTGTTTAATCCCACAAAGATACTATATTTGGAAAAATCTTAAAGCACATGGAAAGCAAATATAATTATTTCAAGCGAGATATAAGTTGGCTCTCATTCAATTACCGCGTATTGTTGGAGGCTCTGGACGAGCGTCTGCCGCTTTACGAACGTATCAACTTCATCTCTATCTACTCTTCCAACCTCGAAGAGTTTTACAAAATCCGTGTAGCCGACCATAAAGCTGTTGCTTCCGGCGCTACGGAAAGCGATGAAGAAACCGTACAGTCAGCCCGCGAACTGGTAGAGGAAATAAATAAAGAAGTCACCCGCCAGCTGGATGACCGTGTACGCATCTATGAACAAAAAATACTGCCTGCCCTGCGCAAAAATCATATCATCTTTTATCAAGACAACCATGTAGAACCGTTCCACCAACAGTTTATCAAAGACTTTTTCCGGGAGGAAATCTTTCCCTACCTGCAACCTGTGCCTGTATCCAAAGATAAAATTGTCTCCTTCCTGCGGGATAACCGCCTTTACCTGGCAATACGAGTCTATCCGAAGAAAGAAGAAAAAAACAAAGGAGAAGAAACTAAAGAAAATATAGAAAAATATACCGGAGAGTGCATAAATGAAAGAAATGACGGAGAAGGTATAAAAGTAGGTATGGAAGCAGCAAGGCCAAATGTAACAGACCTCCGACAACCCCTTTACTTTGTGATGAAACAACCCTACGCCAAAGTGCCCCGCTTCATCGAACTTCCGTCTCGCGAGAAAAATCATTATTTGATGTTTACCGAAGACATCATCAAGGCAAACCTCAACCTGATCTTCCCCGGCTACGATGTCGACTCCAGCTACTGTATCAAAATTTCCCGTGATGCTGATATATTGATTGACGACACCGCCAGCAGTGCCGACCTCGTCGCTCAACTCAAGAAGAAAGTGAAGAAACGCAAGATCGGTGACGTCTGCCGTTTCGTCTACGACCGTGCTATGCCTTCTGAATTCCTGGACTTCCTTGTGGATGCCTTCCGTATTCAGCGTGACGAACTTGTCCCCGGTGATAAGCATTTGAACCTCGAAGACCTGCGCCATCTTCCCAACCCGAACAAATCCCTTCATAGCCTCGAAAAACCGAAGCCGATGAAGCTGACCGTCCTCGATGAGAAAGAATCCATTTTCAATTACGTCGCCAAAAAGGACCTGTTATTATATTACCCTTATCACTCTTTCGAGCACTTTATCCACTTCCTATATGAAGCCGTGCACAACCCGGAAACCCGTGAAATCATGGTAACTCAATACCGCGTAGCGGAAAACTCCGCCGTCATCAACACCCTGATAGCCGCCGCCCAAAACGGCAAGAAAGTCACCGTATTTGTGGAACTGAAAGCCCGCTTTGATGAAGAAAACAACCTTGCCACCGCCGAAATGATGCAAGCCGCCGGTATCAAGATAATCTACAGCATCCCTGGTTTGAAAGTGCACGCCAAAGTAGCCCTGATCCGTCGTCGCGGATTAAACGGTGAGAAAATCCCCAGCTACGCCTACATCAGCACCGGCAACTTTAACGAAAAAACCGCCACCCTTTACGCCGATTGCGGCCTTTTCACCTGTCGCAAAGAAATAGTGGCCGACCTCTATAACCTCTTCCGTACCCTGCAAGGAAAAGAAGACCCGAAGTTCACCACCCTTTTGGTAGCCCGTTTCAACCTCATCCCCGAATTGAACCGCCTGATCGACCGCGAAATATCCCTCGCAGACGAAGGCAAGCAAGGACGCATCATCCTAAAAATGAACGCCCTCCAAGACCCTACCATGATAGACCGTCTCTACGAAGCCTCCGAACACGGTGTACAAATCGACCTTATCGTCCGTGGTATCTGCTGCCTCATCCCCGGACAGTCATACAGTCGTAATATCCGTGTCACCCGTATTGTGGATAGCTTCCTCGAACACGCCCGCATCTGGTACTTCGGCAACGACGGCACCCCCAAAGTATTCATAGGCTCTCCCGACTGGATGCGCCGTAACCTCTACCGCCGCATCGAAGCCATCACCCCCGTTCTTGCCCCCGACCTGCGTGACAGCCTGATCGAAATGCTTAATATCCAGCTTGCCGACAACCAAAAAGCCTGCTGGGTAGATGATAAGTTGCAAAACATATTCAAAAAAAGAACACCCGGCACCCCTACCGTCCGAGCCCAATACACCTTCTACGACTGGCTAAACAAAACTAACAGCTAACATCAAATTCTTTCCGCAGCAACTATGCTGCGGAAAACACATCATTGCAACCATACCCCAGCCCCCCCCATCGTACATACGATCACAATGACCTGCACCCCGCATGGTTTCCCGGCCTACTTTTTTCTCCGTCAAGCGAGCGCCCGTAACGTAGCGTCAAGAAGGGCAGACTGTTTGAGCGTAGCGAGTTTCTGCCCTTTAGCGAAGTGAAGGAAGCGAGTAGGAGAAAAAAGTCAGCCTTGAATTTTTCTTTGCTTCTTTCTTTTGTTTCAAGACAAAAGAAAGATGATTGTAATACAATTGTAACATGTATGACACCTCCCTGCAACGTCAAATCCCGTCCTTTGCAACTGGAAACAACATACACATATTATTTATGGAGACTATTTATTTATGCATTATCATCTTCCTCTTCGTCCTTGCCGTCTTCGATCTGATAGTCGGAGTCAGCAATGACGCAGTCAACTTCTTAAACTCCGCGGTAGGTGCCAAAGCCGCTTCGTTTAAAACCATCCTTTTCATAGCCGGCGTCGGCATATTTATTGGCGCCTCCCTATCCAATGGCATGATGGACATAGCCCGGCACGGCATCTACCAGCCCGAGCACTTCTACTTTGCCGAAATCATGTGCATTCTGTTAGCCGTCATGCTGACCGACGTAGTACTGCTGGACGTATTCAACTCCATGGGTATGCCCACCTCCACCACCGTTTCACTAGTTTTTGAACTACTCGGAGGAACCTTCGCCCTCTCACTTATCAAAGTACATAATAGCGACACCCTCGGTTTGGGCGACCTCATAAACACCGACAAAGCCCTTTCCGTCATCATGGCCATTTTCGTATCCGTCGCCATCGCCTTCTTCTTCGGAATGATCGTACAATGGCTGGCCCGTGTGATATTCACCTTCAACTATACGAAAAAGATGAAATACAGCATTGCCCTCTTCGGAGGTGTAGCCGCTACCGCCATCATCTATTTCATGCTTATCAAAGGACTGAAAGACAGCTCCTTCATGACCCCCGAAAACAAACACTGGATACAAGACAACACATTAATGTTAATCGCCGTCTTCTTCGTGTTCTTCACCGTGCTAATGCAAATCCTTCACTGGATGAAAATCAACGTTTTCAAAGTAATTGTATTGATGGGCACCTTCGCCCTCGCTCTCGCTTTTGCCGGCAACGACCTTGTCAACTTCATCGGTGTTCCCCTCGCAGGCTTCTCCTCTTTTATGGACTATACCGCCAACGGAGGAGGAAATCCGAACGGCTTCCTGATGACCTCCCTGCTGGGGCCCGCCAAAACCCCGTGGTATTTCCTTATCGGAGCCGGAGCCGTTATGGTCTACGCCCTTTGTACTTCTAAAAAGGCACATGCCGTAATTAAAACATCCGTCGACCTTTCCCGTCAAGATGAAGGAGAAGAAACATTCGGAAGTACCCCGATTGCCCGTACAGTAGTCCGCATCAGCATGACACTTGCCAACGGAATCTCCCGCATTATGCCAAGTGGCAGCAAAGAATGGTTTGACTCCCGCTTCCGCAAAGACGAAGCTATCATTGCCGACGGAGCAGCTTTCGACCTTGTCCGCGCTTCTGTCAACCTGGTATTAGCGGGTCTGCTCATCGCCTTGGGAACTTCCCTGAAACTTCCTCTTTCTACCACCTACGTAACCTTCATGGTAGCTATGGGTACCTCCTTGGCCGACCGTGCCTGGGGACGTGATTCTGCTGTTTATCGTATTACTGGCGTATTAAGCGTCATCGGTGGCTGGTTCATCACTGCCGGAGCTGCCTTCACCATCTGTTTCTTCGTAGCCCTCGTACTTCATTATGGAGGAAATATCTCTATCATCGCACTCATCGGTATAGCTGTATTCATCCTGATCCGTAGCCAAGTGATGTACAAAAAACGCAAAGCGAAAGAACAAGGTAACGAAACTCTGAAGCAACTTATGCAAGCCACAGACAGCACAGAAGCCCTGCAACTGATGCGTAAGCACACCCGTGAAGAACTTTCCAAAGTGCTGGAATATGCAGAAACCAACTTCGAACTGACCGTCACTTCTTTCCTTCACGAAAATCTTCGAGGACTGCGTCGTGCTATGGGTTCCACAAAATTTGAAAAACAGCTCATCAAACAGATGAAACGTTCCGGCACCGTAGCCATGTGCCGCCTCGACAACAACACCGTACTCGAAAAGGGACTTTATTACTATCAAGGCAACGACTTTGCCAGCGAACTGGTTTACAGTATTTCTCGTCTCTGCGAGCCTTGCCTGGAACATACCGACAACAATTTCAACCCGTTGGATGCCATTCAGAAAGGTGAATTCAGCGATGTTGCAGAAGATATTACATATCTGATTCAGCAATGCCGTAAGAAAATGGAAAACAACGAGTACAACAATCTGGAAGAAGAAATCCGTCGTGCCAACGACCTCAACGGACAACTTTCGCTATTGAAACGTAAGGAACTGCAACGTATCCAAAGCCAATCAGGAAGCATCCGGGTTAGCATGGTATATCTCACGATGGTTCAGGAAGCACAGAACGTAGTCACTTACACCATCAACTTAATGAAAGTAAGCCGTAAATTCCAAATGGAGACTGAAATGCCGTAAAGGCTGGAAACGATAACGTCCTTCACTGGAAAAAACGAATGATAACTCGAAAGGAAAGGACTGTTTGATAAACCCTATTTATATAAGTGAGGGCATGTCAAACAGTCTTTTCTTTTTAGAAAGTGGTTGGATAAAAAAGCTCTGTTCTTTAGCATTTGATTTGATAAAATTGTATATTTATAGTCGGTAAGATATTTGAGACGATTTAAAATGCAATGGTATAAAAATGAAATGAATGAAATATCAATTAGAAATAACCACTTTACTGGTTCCTGTCAATGTGCATCAGTTGTTTGAGAAATGTGAATGGCCCGAACTAAACAGTTTTGACAAAGAAATGGTTGAGAACTATTTCTCTGATTTGGTAAATGGTATTCAAACCGATGAGGCTTTGGACGATTGGACGCTGACCGTTGTCCTTTATATCGGCACTTATTTGGGAGCCAGCCATATTAGTATCCGGAAACATGGAATCACCGATACGACAACTAAAGAAAAAGTACTGACGATAGGTATACCTCTCCCTTGCAGTAAAACCATTCGTTGGGGAGTGAAGAAGAAAGAACGGTTTACAGGTAAGATACCGGATGAAAACTATAGGAGAAATAACAGGCTGCTTCCCGTCTACTTTGCGAAATATGATACTATGGGAACCTATATTGAAGATAACATCCGGATAGCCCTTTTGAATTTGTTTGAAGTAGGTTTTACCTTGAAAGGATATAAAGTAAAGAAACGGTGATAGTAACTGAATCGTAATCAAACTTCCTTTTCATAGGGATTAAACTTGCTTATCCCGGCAGGAAAATGTATCTTTGTTGGGAAGAAAACTATAACCGCAAGTTCTGATTATAAAACCGGAACTTCTGATTACATAATCAAAAGTTCCGGTTTTATAATCAGAACTTGCGGTTATAGTTTGCCCTAAGGGAAAAAGAACTTTTCTTCTAGGGGAGAACAAGTTTTCTATCTATAGCTAGGATGTTTTCTATTAGTAATCAATATTTCAAATAAACTTTAGTACTATGGCAATGTATGTAATGGAAGAAATGCCCGATATTCATGGAACGGGCGAACAAGTACTTTATCCGCGGTTTGCAATGATGGATCAGGTTTCTACCGAGGAGCTGATACGTCAGATAGCATCCAGCAGTGGTTTTAATGTCGGAGATGTGGAAGGCGTAATTACACAAATAGGTATTGAGATGGCACATCAGATGGCAGAAGGCAAGTCTGTGAAGCTGGATGGCATTGGAACATTCTCTCCTTCGTTGGCGTTATGCAAAGATAAAGAGCGTGAAAAGGCTGGAGAAGGCGAAACCCATCGTAACGCACGAAGCATTGTGGTGGGAAACGTGAACTTTCGTGTGGACAGGAAGATGATAAGGCGTATCAATGGAAGATGTCTGCTGGAAAGAGCCCCGTGGAAGTCGCAACGTTCTTCACAGAAGTATACTCCGGAGCAACGGCTTGCATTGGCTGTTAGATATTTGGAGGAACATCCTTTTTTGACAGTCTACGAATACCGGAAGCTGACAGGTCTGCTGCGCACAGCGGCTACTAATGAATTGCGCCAATGGGCGTATACGCCTGGTTCCGGTATCGGGATTGATGGCAGAGGAACACATCGGGTGTATATAAAGAAAACATAATTCATCATATTTGTATGATGATACTTTGAGATTTTGAATTAAGGGCATTGGGGGAATTGCGGTGAGGGCGCTTTTCTTCAGGGACGTGCTTGAGTGATAACTAAAATTAATAAAAATGGGGAATTTGATTTCATTTATGAAGGAAGTAGCTGAAGGGCTTCGAAAAAGTGGGAATTATGGAACTGCTCATGTTTACAGGAGTAGCATGAATGCTATCATCGCATTTAATGGGAGCAGGAATCTGTCATTCAAGAAAGTGAATCAGGAGTTTCTTAAAAGTTTTGAAACGTATTTGCGGGAAAAGGATTGTAGTTGGAACACGGTTTCAACCTATATGCGTACATTGAGGGCGGTGTACAACCGCGCGGTTGACCGTCGTATGGCATCTTATATACCGCATCATTTCCGGTATGTTTATACAGGAACGCGTGCTGACAGAAAGCGTGCACTGGAAAAGGAGGATATGGAACGATTGATGAAAGAGCTTCCCAAACAAATTCATCAGGGAAGGGAGGTATTACAACGTACGCGCGCGTACTTTTTCTTAATGTTCATGCTTCGTGGTATGCCGTTTGTAGATCTTGCCTATCTTAAAAAGCAGGATATGGTGGGGAATGTGCTTACTTATCGTCGTAGAAAAACCGGGCGGCTTCTAACTGTGACGCTTCTGCCGGAAACTATGAAACTAATAAAAAAGTATATGAACACCGATTCTGCTTCTCCTTATCTTTTTCCCATACTGACTGGCGGAGAGAGTACCGAAGCTACCTACAGGGAATATCAGATAGCTTTGCGTAATTTTAACTATCAGCTTCTGTTGCTGAAACAAGTACTTGCATTGACTTCTGATTTAAGCTCATATACGGCTCGGCATACTTGGGCTACAATGGCATATTATTGCGAGATACATCCAGGCATTATTTCAGAGGCGATGGGACATTCATCTATTATCGTCACAGAGACTTATCTAAAACCTTTTAAGAATAAGAAAATAGATGAAGCGAATGTGACGATTCTATCTTCGCTGAAGAGGAGCTATGTTTGTGGCAAGTGATTGATTAATAGTACTGTTACTTTGTAGGTAACGGGAAGAAAAGACGCTGCAAATATGAGCATATTTCTTAAAACATCCAAACAAAATCGTACATTTTTTCTAATAAACTACTCAAAATAGGAATAAACACAGAAGAACACGTGGATTCTTTGTCTTAGAGCTTTGTTAACGTCTAAATTTTGCAATAGATTTCCCGCCCCTCTACTTTTTCTCATAAGCAGGGGTAAGAAGATTCGTCATATATCGTATTATTTTCTAGTATAGACTACTCTAAAAGAGCAGGCACAAGGTTTTTCCCGTTACCTACAAAGTAACGGGAAGAGGGGGAGTGAAGCGAAATAAATCATGAATTAGTACAAACAAATTTTTTATTTATTAATTGTATAACATTTAATTTACTTTTATGAGAAAATGGACGTATTTAGTCGCAACCTTGCTCATGGCAGGTACGACGGCGACATTCACGGGATGTATTGATACCGATGAACCGGAAGGCATTGCAGAACTTAGGGGAGCAAAGTCTGATTTTATCAAAGCTCAAGCTGCAGTTGAGCTTGTAGAGGCTGAATTGAGAAAAGCACAGGTTGCAGAGCAAGAGTTAGTTAATGCAGGTTTGGCACTTCAGAATAAATCTGCAGAAATTGATTTGCAGTTGCATGAACTGGATATTCAGTTGAAGCAACTCCTGATTGAAAAGGAAGAAGCTGCTACTGCACAAGCAAAAGCAGAAGCGGAAGCTGCCATTGCAAAAGCGGAAGCTGACAAAACTAAGTGGGAAAATGAAAAGGCATTGATTGTTGAGCAGTATAAGGAAAAAATGCTTCTTGCCGAAACTGCCACTGCTAAAGCACAGGAAGCTTACAAACAAGCTATGGAACAGATTGAAGCTTCCAAGTTGTTGCTGACAGATGAAGAACAATTACGTTTAAATGTTGTAGAGGCAAAAGTTGCTTATGCTAAGATAGCTATGGATAAGGCTATGTATGGATATTCAACGACAGAAGTTGAGACTGAACAAAGACTTGTATCTAAATCAACAAGTTCACAGACAAGTGTTGGCGAAGGAGCTGGGACAACAACTACTACTGGTACTGATGAAAAGTATATTACATATTATGTAATTACACAAAATCCGGATAATGCAAATAACGGATATTCAGAAGGCAGCTTGAAGAAACTTCAGGAACAGTTGGCGGACTATCCTAATTGGGTAGCTGATGGAAACATCGAAGCTAAATTGAAGAATGCTGTGGAAATCGCTGAATCCAATTTGAATATAGCACAAAAAACAGCTGATGGATATAAGGCTATTTTGGATAATGAATATACTACATTAGCTGATTGGGAAACAGAGGTTAAAAAGCTGAAGGATGAAATGGCAACATTGGATGTTCAGAAACGACAATATGAACTTAAAAAAGAAGAATTAAAAGTTGCTAATCCTAACTTAGAAAAGAACAAAACTACTGCAGAGAAAAAATTAGCCGATGCTACGGGTGCTCTTGATAAAGTTAATACTACTACTAATGTAGCTTCTGCTTATTCTAAGAAAGCAGATCAGAGCATTCTTAAAGGCTTGAATGATGCTTTTGATGGTATTTCTGGTGGAGTAGCTGGCTATAATAAATCAACAGGTGAATTCAGCTATGCAAAAACTGTACTAGTTACTAAGGCGCAAGAACAGATTGATGGCTGGAATAAACTTATTGATGCAGCTACTCAAGGGATTGATTTAGAAGATCTTGCATGGTCTAAACTTGAAGTCGTGAAAGCAGATGCTGAAGCAACAAAAGCGAATGAAACTTACGATGCTGACTATAAGGCATGGGAGAAAGCTCGCGATAAATATATTGAAGTTGAAGCTATTGATATAAATGCTTCAAAAAAAGCTGTCGAAACTGCAATAGCTGCTTATAATAAACTGGGCGATGCTGCTAGAACACAGGATGCTAATATCAGTAAATTAGCTACTGCCTTGGCTGAATACTATCAGGATGCTTTGGATAAAGAGCTTAAAAGTACAAAAGCAGAAGCAACAGAGGCTTCTACCAATACTAAAAAAGCAATTTCTGCTTGGATAATAGCCAATCCTTTGGCAAACTTCAAGTCAATTGTAGGGTTAGAATTAAATTTAATAGAATGGACAGCCGGTGCTGTGACAAAAGCTAATAAAATAGAACAAGCTGATGCAAACAAGCTTCTTGAACTTGGAGCATCTGCTGGTGATGTTCCATATGACTCATGGAAAAAAGCTTCAACAAAAGTGTTTGGTGATAACTTTAATCGTGGTAATGAACCTAGAAGGGTTGCTGTGTCAGCTGATATGGTTCTTAAGGAAGTTGATGGCAATAGACTGGCAACAGAATTGCAAAATGGTGACTATGGAACTCTTGGTATCTCTATTTATGCTACGGCAGAAGCTGCACGTCTGACGGCTGTGATAAACCAGGCTGATACCTATAAAGCTTTGAAAGCAGAGTTTACTGCTCAAAAAGCTAAAGAACAAACTACGCTGGATAAGAAAAAAACAGAATTGGCTGCAAATGTAACGAAAGCAGAGACTGCTTTGGCTGATGCTAAAACTGCTTATGATAAAGTATTTAAGGAAGTAGAGGCAAATATAAAGAAAGTTAGTGAGGATTATGACTATAAAGATGCTATAAAAGATAAGATTGAGTCTACAATTTCTGAATATATTGCTAGCCTTGATGAGTTGGGCGATGATTATAAAGATATGACTTTGGAGGAAATCAAAGAAGCTATTAATGCTGAATATTTAAAAGCTGTTACTGGCCTTCTTGATAAAAAAGCAGCTTTGGCTACTGCTGAAAGAAATTTAGAAAAGTTGGCCGAAGGTACTTATACTGATAATGATTATATCAAGGATACATTTGCAAATATCCAGGAAAAGATCAAAGTAAAACAGGCTGAATATGATGCTGCCAAGGCAGACTATGATGCTGCAAGCGCTCAATTGAAAGCACTTCTTGCTATCTTCTTGAAATAATTCCCTAACTACGTAAAAGTAACAAGATGATAAAAAAACTATGCACATTACTTTTGCTGACCTGTATGACAGCTGCGCCTTCAATGGCGCAGCGTTACAGCAGCAGTGATGATGCGTCGTTTGCCCCGAAGAAAGGACAGTGGCAGGTTTCAGTCCTGCTTGGTAGCGGAAAGTTTTTTAACGAGAACACTTCTTATCTGCTTCCCAAGTTCTCCAATGACGGAGGAGTAGTCGGACTTCCCAATGGAGGGAAGGATAACTCCGGCGATCTGAACCGCTATCTGAACATCGGGAGTCTGAATAATAATAGTCTGGTCAATATAGCCGGAATTGAAGGTAAGTATTTTGTGTCTGACAATTGGGATGTAAATTTCCAGTTCAGCATGAACGTCAGCCTCACTCCTAAGAAAGACTATGTAGAAGGAGACAACAGTGTACCTGACATGATTATCCCTGCGCAAAGTTATATCAATGCGCAGATGACCAACAACTGGTATGTATCTGTCGGTTCCAACTACTATTTCAAGACTCGCAACGAACGTATTCATCCATATCTCGGAGGCGCACTCGGCTTCCAGATGGCACGCATTGAAACGACCGAACCATACACCGGAGACACCTACAAGGATAGTGACGACTCGGAAGAACTTCCGTCACAGGTCTATGTTTCCGGAAGTAAAGCCGGTCAGATGTACGGTTTCAAAGTAGCTGCCGTAGCAGGTATTGAGTATAGCATTGCCAAAGGTTTTGTTTTCGGTTTCGAAATGCACCCTCTGGCTTACCGCTATGACTTGATACAGATTTGCCCGAAAGGATTTGATAAATATAACGCCAGTCACCACAATATCAAAATATTTGAAATGCCTGTAGTGAAACTGGGATTCAGATTCTAAGGATGAATGATTATACAAATGTATGAATGAAAAGAGAAAGCCGTTCTGCTGATAGTGCGGACGGCTTTTCTTTTTTAAAGAAGAATGAAGAGCTTAATGAACAGATATGTGAAACTTTTATCTTTTCTTCCGGGAATATGTCTGATAGTGGCTTGCACCGGGCATCAGATAAAAGGTTACGAGATTAACGGCAGTGCACCTTTGCCCGAATTCGAAGGAAAAATGGTTTATATGAAAGATGTTTCGAGCGGGCAGCCGGTAGATAGTGCAGAAATAATCCACGGAAAGTTTGATTTTTCCGATACGGTGACTATTGTGTCGCCCGTAGTAAAAGTGCTTTCTATTCGTGCCGGCAAATCGGGACTGGAATACCGCCTCCCTGTTGTCATAGAAAATGGTAGTATCCAAGCCTATATTTCCGATGTGGTTTGTACAGGAGGAACAATGCTGAATGAACGAATGCAGGATTTTCTCATGGCTGTTGATGAATATTCTACAGCCTGCGAGAACAAGCAAACGGAACAGATAAAATTCGGATTTGCGGATTTATTGAAAAAATACATAGAAATCAATGATGACAATGCAGTAGGAGAATATATTCGGACTGCCTATCGTTCATCACTTTGATGCAATCAGATTGCTTTTAAGACTATAAACTAAATTTCCCACATAATGATATCCTCTCCAGATATTTCCTCCATATTTTTATAGAAGGGAATGTTGCATAAGAGAGACAGAAATGCGCCCTTGTGAAAGTCCATATTTCTGTATTGTTATGTTTTGAGGACGTTCCCGTATTTCCCATTCCCTTTTTCCCCCGGGAACGTCCTTTTCAATGACCTTTTGTTGTATATCTCATATAACTTACACTGTATGGAAGAATCTAGTGGATCTGTACTATTGGTAACTTTTCATACAAAGATAGTGTTTTTTACAAATACTTTATATCTTTGCAAAACAATGGCATATGCCGGGATTTAACCATACCACTGAAAATATGAAAACAAAAACTTTATTAGGCTTCTTTCTTCTTTCTGTTATGGCTTTTTGTGTATCAGCCTGTCAAGATGATGCAGAGATTATCTTATTTAGTGGTTCCGAACTGGTTGACGAAACAGGAACTTGTACAAACACTGTTTCTTCTACAGTCTTGTATCTTAACGGATGGGAAGCGGAGAATATCGGGATAGCCAATGGAAAAGGTGGCTACTCTGCACAAAGCTCCGATGAAACAATTGTGACAGCAACAGTCATCGACAACCGATTATGGCTTAGTTCGCATGGTAAAAAAGGGAAAGTAACGGTTACCGTTACTGATAAGGATGGTAATTATGTCACCCTGCCTGTGACTGTTTCTTATGGCGTATTGACATTTATGTGCGTCGACCAACCTGAATTTCAGGTTTCCAGACCCAGTGAAGATATGTTGTCATTGGATTCGGAAAGCGAGTTGCAGGAAAAAGTAAATGTGGCAATGGCTCCTTATTCTTTTATAAATAAAGGAGATATCTGTATTTTGCGGCCGGATGATGTATATCATTTATCTGAAGAAGGAACAGGAGGGAAATTCATTTATAAGACAGAGGATGAGCAAATTCTTGTTGAAGGAACATACCAGATAGAGTGGGCTTCATTGGGTGGAAAACAGAAAAAGGCTTTTGTCTTTACATATATAGATAAAAATAATGTAGAGCAACAACACACGTTTTTTAATTTTAGTCCGTATTTAGGAACTCAAAGTTCTACAAGAGAAAGAGGACCGATTACTACGGCATGGTTGGAGGAGGTATCTGATTCGTCTTATCTGGAAGGTGTTTTGCCGGCGGATAGAACAGTTGTATATTGGGTGGATACAGTGATTTCCAGTTTGTCTGCCGAGGTTGTGTGATTGGAAGTAACTGATTAAAAAAGGAAAAGCTCTTTATAAGGGACTGAATGTTTGGAAAGCCCTTGAAGCGAAAATCATTCTTATTGAGATATTAAAGTGCACCCCAAAAGTTTTAGATCTAACTTTTGGGGTGCACTTTATTCAAGGTCCTTTCGGATATTCAGGTGAATATATTTTCAGCCACTTTCTGATTGTTTACGTATATCTTATTGCAAAGCCCGGATACGTACTTCTGTGCCTGTCTCATTTTTCAATCCTTCTTTTACTTTATGGATATCTGTTTCTCCGTAATGATAAGGGTACAAAACACGTGGCTTGATGATTTTGGCTGCCCGTATCGCTTGTTCCGGTGTCATGGTATATGGTTGGTTAACCGGCAGAAAAGCGATATCAATATCTTTCACCTGGTTTAGTTCCGGAATATCCTCCGTATCTCCGGCAATATAAATACGAGTTTCTCCTAAAGTCAGAATATATCCGTTGTCACGTCCTTTGGGATGAAATTTATCCCTGCCGGGAGTCGTATTATAGGCGGGTACGGCTTCCAGTTTGATATCTTTGGCGAGTTGAAGCACATCACCGTTCTTCATCTCTTGTCCTCTATTCAGCATTTTCCGGCAATTAGGATTAGCTATAATTTTGGTCTGGTTTGTTTCGATAGCTGCTATTGCTTTGGTATCGAAATGGTCGCCATGTTCATGCGTAATCAGAATGAAATCCGCCTTCGGCTGTTGTGTATAGTCGGCATAATCGGAAACAGGATCAATGAATATTTTTTGTCCTGCATAGTCCAGTAATAAGCTGGCATGTTTGAAGAAAGTGATTTTCAAGCTTTTACCATTCTTGGTGGTAAACGAATCCATTTCAAAGTTTGACATCTTTGCTGTCTGATTAATTGGTTTATCAAACGAATGGGAATAAGAAAATCCGTAAGAAAGGCATAATACGAATGCTACTAATAGATTCTTTTTCATATCTCTGCAGAATTTGGTTCCCTGCAAAGATAAACATCCGGGAGGATTTATCGGTTCACATTTGAAATGATTCTCTTCGAAATTAACTTTCTTTTTGTGGTAAATAAAAAGGCACGGAAAATCTTTCATTCCCGTGCCTTTTCTTAGTATTTGATACCTTTACGGTATTGTTATGCGTTCAAAGCCTGTTCGATATCAGCAATGATATCATCCGCATTTTCGATACCTACCGATAGGCGGATCAGGTCCGGACGTACACCGGCTTCCATTAGTTGCTCATCCGTCAACTGGCGGTGAGTATGGCTTGCCGGATGGAGCACGCAACTGCGTGCATCGGCTACGTGAGTAACGATAGCGATGAATTCCAGTGAATCCATAAACTTGATAGACACATCACGTCCGCCTTTCAGACCAAAGGAGATGACTCCGCAAGAACCGTTCGGCATATATTTCTGTGCCAGGCTGTAATATTTGTTGTCCGGCAGACCACAGTAGTTTACCCAAGCTACTTTCTCATTTTTAGAAAGATATTCAGCCACTTTCTGTGCGTTACGGCAGTGTTGAGGCATACGTAAGTGCAGTGTCTCAAGTCCCAGATTTAATAAGAAAGAGTTTTGCGGGCTTTGGATGCTGCCGAGGTCACGCATCAGTTGCGCAGTTGCTTTGGTGATGTAGGCACCTTTGCCGAATGCTTTCGTGTAAGTCAGCCCGTGGTAAGACTCGTCCGGCGTACAAAGTCCCGGGAATTTTTCTGCGTGAGCATCCCAGTCAAAATTACCGCTATCTACAATACAGCCACCTACGCTTGTAGCGTGTCCGTCCATATATTTGGTAGTAGAATGAACTACGATGTCAGCTCCCCATTCAAACGGGCGACAGTTGATAGGAGTAGGGAAGGTGTTGTCAACAATCAAGGGGACCCCGTGACTGTGTGCGATACGTGCGAACTTTTCAATATCCAACACTTCCAGAGAAGGATTGGAAATTGTTTCGCCAAACAAAGCCTTTGTATTCGGTTTGAAAGCTGCAGAAATTTCTTCTTCGCTGGCATCCGGATTTACGAAAGTCACATCGATGCCGAGTTTCTTCATCGTCACTCCGAACAGGTTGAACGTACCTCCATAAATAGCGGAAGAACAAACGAAGTGATCTCCTGCCTGGCAGATATTAAAAATGGCATAGAAGTTGGCTGCCTGACCGCTGGAAGTCAGCATAGCGGCTACACCACCTTCAAGAGCGGCGATTTTGGCGGCAACGGCGTCATTCGTTGGATTTTGCAGGCGGGTATAAAAGTAACCACTGTCTTCCAAATCGAACAGGCGGGCCATTTGCTCGCTGGTATCGTATTTGAAAGTTGTACTTTGATAGATGGGCAATACGCGTGGTTCGCCTTTTTTAGGCGTCCATCCAGCCTGTACACACAGGGTTTCCGGTTTGAATTGTTTTGCCATAATGTTATCGGGTTTTAATGTTTTATTTCAAAAAATGTTTTAATGCTGCAAAAGTAGGGAAAATAATTGTATTTTTGCCCTGTTTATGAGTGAAATGATAACTCTTGCGAAGGAGATAGTTAATGTAGTTATGAAAAATAAACTCTATATTCTTTTATTCTTAGCTTTTCTTTTTTCGGGCACAACTCTTTGGGCGCAGCAGAAGGCAACTCCGAAGGCGGGTGAAGGCATCTCTTCTTTTCTGTTGAGGCACAACCGTTCTCCGAAGAAGTATTACGACGATTTTATAGAGTTGAATAAGCAGAAGCTGGGAAAGAATAATGTGCTTAAAGTAGGCGTGACTTATGTTATTCCTCCGGTAAAGAAATCGACAACTACTTCTGCCAAGACTACTCCTGCCAAAAATACGGGTGCCAAGAACACAACTTCCGAAGGCGCCGGGACAAAGCAACTATCTTCAAAAGCTAAATCGACAAAAATAGGAACCACCATCAATGAGCCTCTGTTTGGAAAGCAACTGGCTAATGTGAAAGTCACTTCCAATCGTCTTGCCGGTGCTTGTTTCTATGTGGTCAGCGGACACGGAGGTCCCGATCCGGGAGCTATTGGAAAAGTGGGTAGATACGAACTGCATGAAGATGAATACGCTTATGATATTGCACTCCGTCTGGCACGTAACCTGATGCAGGAAGGAGCCGAAGTGCATATCATCATTCAAGATGCCAAAGATGGTATTCGGGATGATTCGTATCTGTCGAACAGTAAACGTGAGACTTGTATGGGGGATGCAATTCCTTTAAATCAAGTGCAACGCCTTCAGCAACGTTGTGATAAAATAAATGCCCTTTACCGGAAAGACCGTAAGAATCACTCTTATTGCAGGGCGATTTTTATTCATATCGATAGCCGTAGTAAGGGAAAACAAACGGATGTCTTTTTCTATTATTCGAATAAAAAAGGAGACAGCAAACGATTGGCGAATAATATGAAAGATACGTTTGAGTCAAAATATGATAAGCATCAGCCTAATCGGGGTTTTTCCGGCACAGTGAGCGGGCGCAACTTATACGTGCTTTCCCATACCACTCCCGCTTCCGTTTTTGTGGAGTTGGGCAATATCCAGAATACGTTCGATCAGCGTCGGTTGGTGATAAATTCCAATCGTCAGGCACTCGCAAAATGGCTGATGGAAGGCTTCCTGAAAGATTACAAGGAGAAGAAATAACATTTTTGCTTCTCCTTTCGTGAACAAAATAAAAATCTGAATGTTTTATATATGCAAATCGCCTGATGGCTACTTGTAGGTATGCGAATATATATAGGCTAGTGAATATGCCTCCCCGGCATAACAGGAAGATTGCATAGTAGTTTTGTCGTGTTTTATTTTGTGTTTGTGTTGTGACGGTGCTGCGATGTGAATCGGGGTGCCGTTTTTTTTCGTTTCTCTTGAATTCGTTAAGAGCACGTTATTTCATTTTCTTCTCATTTTATGATATAAAATCTTCTCAATTCAATGAACAAAATCCGGAAGTGTATGTTATTTATTGTGCAAATCGCCTGATAAAGCTTCTTGTGTGTATGCGAATATAGATAAGTCAAGCAAGGTATGCCTCCCCGGCATGACAGGAAGATTGCATAGTAGTTTTGTCGTGTTTTATTTTGTGTTTGTGTTGTGACGGTGCTGCGATGTGAATCGAGGTGCCGTTTTTTTTGTGTATATAAAAAGACTTACTCATAAAAAGAGGGCTTACAAAGATTCTAAAGTATATCGTAGAATCTATGTAAGCCCGTCTTGATGGGAGGGTGCTTTATGCACACCTTATCTAGTTGTTATAAAGGCATATTACCGTGCTTCTTGGGCGGATTTGTCTGCATTTTGTTTTCCGTCATTTCTAGTGCCTGAATCAGACGTTTGCGAGTCTGTCTCGGATAAATGATTTCGTCAATATATCCCAGTTCGGCAGCTTGATACGGAGTAGCAAACTTTTCTTTGTAGGCTTCCAGTTCCTTAGCCTTTGTTGCTTCGTCAGCTTTGCGGAACAGGATATTGATTGCACCGTCTGCACCCATCACTGCAATTTCTGCGCTGGGATATGCGAAGTTCACATCAGCTCCTGTCTGCTTGGAGTTCATTACGATATAAGCGCCGCCGTAAGCTTTGCGGGTAATAACAGTCAGTTTGGGAACAGTAGCTTCTGCGAACGCATAAACTATTTTTGCGCCGTGACGGATGATACCGTTGTTTTCCTGCGTATATCCCGGAAGGAATCCCGGCACATCTTCGAATGTAATCAATGGAATATTGAAACAGTCGCAGAAACGGATAAAACGACTTGCTTTGTCGCTGGCGTCGATATCAAGAACGCCGGCAAGATAAGCCGGCTGATTGGCTACGATACCTACCGAACGACCTGCCATGCGGGCAAAGCCGATGATGATATTCTTTGCAAAGTTCGGCATGACTTCGAAGAAATAACCGTTGTCTATCACGCGTTCGATAATGTCTTTCATATCATACGGTACGTTCGGATCTGCCGGAACGATTGTATCCAGAGAAGCGTCTTCGCGGTTGGTTTCGTCGGCGCAAGGTTGTTTCCTGGCTTCATCCATATTATTCTGCGGTAAGAAAGACAACAATTCGCGGATACTCATCAACAGTTCTTCTTCGGAGTTGCACATAAAATGCGTCACACCGCTCTTGCTGCTATGTGTCATTGCGCCACCTAGCTCTTCTTTGCTTACTTCTTCATGAATCACGGTTTTTACTACATCCGGACCAGTCACGAACATGTGACTTTTTTCTTTCACCATAAAGATGAAATCGGTAAGGGCAGGAGAGTAGCAAGCGCCTCCGGCACAAGGACCCAGGATGGCCGAAATCTGTGGAATCACACCGCTGGCCATTGTGTTCTGATAGAAAATATCCGCATAACCGGAAAGGCTTTCGATACCTTCCTGAATACGTGCGCCGCCCGAATCATTCAGAGCGATAATCGGGGCACCGTTCTTCAACGCAAGTTGTTGTACTTTCACAATCTTTTTGGCATTGGAAGCAGACAGTGAGCCGCCATATACGGTAAAGTCATAAGCGTAAACAAATACTTGGCGACCGTCTACCTTTCCGTAACCTGAAACAATGCCGTCTCCCGGAATTTTGTTTTTATCCATGCCATAGTTCGTACAACGGTGAACCATCAATTTATCCAGTTCAACGAAAGTACCTTTGTCGAGCAACATCTCAATACGTTCGCGAGCAGTCATTTTGCCGCTTTCGTGTTGCTTCTCTATTTTATCAACGCCTCCACCAAGAGAAGCGATGCGGTCACGTTCTTCGAACGTGGCGTATGCTTTATTCATTTCTTCCATAATGCAATCCGTTCTTATATTATGCAATCGGTTCTAATGTTATTAATGTCTGGTCGCCGGTAATGTTATCACCTTCCTGAACCAGAATTTCTTTAATGCGGCAGTCTGAAGTCACTTTGTAGTTACTCTGCATCTTCATGGCTTCAATAACGATAGCGGTGTCTCCCGCCTTCATTTCCTGGCCGACTGCAACAGGTATTTTCACTACTTTGCCCGGCATCGGAGAAATGATACAGTCATTCTGTTCTTCTTCCCCTTTCTTGCGCATACGCAGATATTTTGCTTGGCTGTCCACTATTTCTACATTGAAACTGCTATAATGCGTATTCACTTTATAGCTTTTTCCGTTATCACGGCGAATCAGCTGTGCGTTCGAACTGCGTCCGTCCATCAAGATGTTGCAAGTACCGTTTTCTGCCATCACTACGTCTGCTTCAAACGTTTTTCCATCAATGGTGAGCACTACCTTGTTATCTTCCTTGCTGACCAGTTCTACTTCGGCCACACGGTTTCCTATATGAATTTCCATAATTGAATTCTCTTTGTTAAAATTTAGATTCTCAACACACCCTTATGCAATCCGAACTCTTTCCACTTGCTGATAGGGCGGTTGTCGGCAGCCATACCGCTGTTGTTCTCTTCGAGATTCATCAAATAGTCTATATAAGCAGCGATCAGGGCAATATTTTCGGAATATTCGCTGGTGCGCGTAATCCGTTGTTGCAGAAACTCGCTGTTCTTGGCGATGAATCCTGTGTCATAATGACCTTCTACAAAATCGGGAGTATCCATGATGGCACGCAGATAACTGATGTTGTTTTTCACTCCGGTCAATTTATATTCGTGGAGAACACGACGCATCCGCTCAATCGCATATTCGCGATTGGTAGCCCACACAATCAGTTTACCGATCATCGGGTCATAGTAGATCGGAATTTCATATCCTTCGTATACATAACTGTCAATACGCACACCGATACTGTTCGGCTCTGTAATCTGTTTGATGATACCCGGACTTGGCATGAAATTCATTTCAGTGTCTTCGGCACAGATACGACATTCGATAGCGTGCCCGCGTTGCTGGATATTCTCTTGTTTCAGTTGAAGCACTTGTCCGTCAGCAACTTTAATTTGCTCTTTTACCAAATCTACTCCAATCACTTCTTCCGTAATCGGATGTTCCACCTGCAAGCGGGTGTTCATCTCAAGGAAATAATAGTTGCGGTGTTTATCAACAAGGAATTCGATAGTACCCGCACCGATGTAGTTCACAGCTTTAGCCGCCGCTACCGCTTTTTCACCCATGTCTTTTCGCAGTTCGGGAGTGACGAAAACCGAAGGAGTCTCTTCCACGATTTTCTGGTTACGGCGTTGCACGGAACATTCGCGTTCGCACAGATGAATGACGTTTCCATGCTTGTCACCAAGAATCTGGAACTCGATGTGATGAGGCTCTTCAACGAACTTCTCCAGGTAAACCGTGTCGTCGCCAAAGGAAGACAATGATTCGCTCTTGGCAGTGGTATATGCTTCTTCCACTTCTTCGGCACTGTGGATGAGGCGCATACCCTTTCCACCACCGCCCATAGAGGCCTTCAGCATCACCGGATAGCCAATTTTATTGCAAAGCTCTACGGCTTCTTCTACGCTTTTCAGGTTGTCTTGTGTGCCGGGAACTACGGGTACTCCCGCCTCAATCATTTTGATACGGGCAGCAATTTTATCTCCCATAGCTTCCATTGTTTCCGGATTGGGTCCGATAAAGATGATTCCTTCTTCCTGACATCGACGGGCGAATGTGGCATTCTCGGACAAGAAGCCGTAACCCGGATGGATGGCGTCTGCATGAGCTGCTTTTGCCACTTCGATGATTTTTTCTATATTCAGATAACTCTCTTTGGATGCTGCCGGCCCTACGCAATAAGCTTCGTCTGCATAAAGCACGTGCTTCGCGGTCCGGTCTGCTTCGGAGAAGATAGCGATACTCGTTATCTCCATTTCCCGGCAGGAACGCATCACCCTTACGGCAATTTCACCGCGATTGGCTACTAAGATTTTTTTTATCATACTTTTTTCAATTAAGTACATACTTATTAATGTCTTCCCGTCTAATGGACATACTCCACCCGACGAAAAACAGTATTTTTTTGATTTGGGGCTTAACAAGTGATACTCTTTCTCCTAATCCACGAGGAGAGGGGCGTCTTACACAAAATGGCAGGTCTTCTGACTGACTCTTGTCTTATTTGCCTTCCCGAATAACATCAGTGGCGTTAAATTAGTTCAATTATAAGACATTGAACAGAGTTTCACAGCAGCGGGACTGTCCGGGATTTACACCCGGTTCCCTATTAATCATCGTCCGTTGGATACGGATTCTGAACCATTTTGGGGGGCAAAGATAAATAAATATTGAATAGGATGTTTCTTTTTTGCACGAAAGTTTCAATTTTGTGCAATGCTTGTCCTTAGTCCGGAAGATAAAGTGATAAGAGCAAAGTATGATGCGGAGAAGTCTTTTCATCGTACGGAGATGATTCGCTTGGATATGGATAGTTGGTCGGGGAAATGTAAACGGGTTTGATTCTTTAATTTGTGTGTAACCTTGCTTCTTTTCTAAACCATCTTTCTCCTGATATTGTTAGGTTGGTAGTTATTAATTAAAAGGAGATATTCATTATGAAAGAAAAGAAAATAGCTCGTGAAGAAAGAAACCAGGAGAAGCTGGCTAACGGTGATTGGGTAATGGCAGAGTTTTACGCAACGTGGTGTCCTCACTGCCAGCGCATGAAACCGGTTGTTGAAGAGTTCAAGAAACTAATGGTAGGAACATTGGAAGTGGTGGAAGTGGACATCGACCAGGAACCTGCCCTTACTGATTTTTATACGGTGGAGTCGACTCCTACCTTTATTCTTTTTAGAAAAGGGCAACAGCTTTGGCGGCAATCCGGCGAATTATCTTTGGAAAGATTGGAAAAAGCAGTGAAAGGGTTCAAATCCTGAAAATGATGTATCTTTTATTACAATGATATAAATAGCTGGTTTTATGCAGGTGTATTTCGGTATGGCATATATGGAGGAACAGCAGAAAGTATTTTCTATCGAGGTACTTCTGCTTTTCTTTTTATAGCCTTTCCGTTGTCTTGATTATTGGTTTCTGTTCAACCTCAACTCATACAAGCATGCCTGCACTTCTTCAAGACTGCCGGTATGTTTTCCTTCATCATCCGACAGTTTGATACATTCCCTCCACTCCTGATTGACATTCATCTTGCATTGCGTCAGTTTCATCACGATGTTCGAAGGTTCGAACCCGGTATCGTTGGTGAGATTGGTACCGATTCCGAAAGAGCAGTGGATTTTGTTTTTGCAGTATTCTTGAATGTCTAATGCTTTTGTAAAGTCGAGGGCATTGCTGAATACGATGGTTTTGGTTGTCGCATCGATTCCCAACTCTTTGTAGCGGGCAACCAGTCGGTCGATAAATTCAAATTCATTGCCGGAATCGCAGCGCACACCGTCGAAAAGTTTAGCTTGTTTACGGCTAAGGTTGCTAAGGAAGATGCCGGATGTATATGTATCGGAAAGTGCGATACCCAAATCACCGTCATAAACATTCACCCAGTTTTCGAGTGCCATATAATTGGCATGTTTATATCCGAACTGTGCTCCATGAAACATAAACCATTCGTGAGGGTGAGTCCCCATCATTTTCATTCCATATTTCATTGCGAAGTTGCAGTTGGAAGTTCCGGTGCAATATTGCGCTGTTTCGTTCAGTTTCTTGATAACTGCTTCCTGCACATCGATGGAGAATCTTCTCCGTGTGCCGAACTCTGAAAAGCGGAGCTGATGTTGGTTTGATAACTCTATTTTCTCCGACAGTTTGCAAAGAATCCCGTTCATATCTGCTACATGGCCGAAGAACCGGTTTTTGATTTCAGAAACAATAGCGAGCAAAGGCACTTCATATAAAGTCACTTTATAAAGCAAGTCAGTCACTTCGATGTGGAGATGACAGGCTTCATCCAGATGAATATCAATCTTATTCGGGTCGAAACGAAAAGAAGACAACCACTCCCAGTAGACTCTCGGGAGAAATCTGCAATTCTTCGTCATGTATTCCAACTCCTCTTCCGTGAATCTCAACTGACTAAGATTCTTGATCTCTGCCTTGAGTGTTTCCAGAAAAGCTTCGGTATACTTTGTTTCGTTCCGGTCATTGAAACTAAAAGTACCCATTGCATAGGGGAACAGTTTGATATAAGCGTACGAGGTGGTAAACTTATAGAGGTCTGTATCTAGTAGTGTTTTAACAATCATGACGTTCGTTCTTTTCTATTAATAACGTTGTAAAGTTAGTATTTGTTGAACGAAATAATAGCCTGCTGACAGATAATTATTCCATTTTTGGGATCGATTTATACCTGATTATCTGATATTATCATTAATTTTGCCGTAATTATGTATTAAATAAAAGATATTTGGTATGAAAAACGCTTTGGTATATAGCTGCGTATTACTGTTGTTATCATGTGGCGGAAAAACCGGAGGAACTTCGCAATCTTCTTCCACGAATCAGGAAACACAGGAAAACGCTTTAAGCGAAAAAACTACTGCTATTTCCGAAGCTTTCTCTATGGATTTTTATAAAGGAAGTGATTGGATTATTCCTGATACGCTTTCCGAATCATTGCTAAAAGAACCGGAAGCATCTTCTTTGAAGGTCTATGACTCCGACAGTATTTGCCGGAAACAAGTAGATGGCGTGGAACGTTGTTTTTACAAGGACTCATTGATGAACGGTGCTTATAAGCACTTTTATTTTCGCTCGACTGATTCTTTTGTGTCGGAACCCTATTATTCGGTAGTTGTTTATAAAGACGGAATAAAGAACGATACGGTGCGTCATTACAGTATCTCTTCCCATTGTATGACAAGTCGTATAATCACTCTTGACAGTATTTGTGAACTTTATCAATCTTATTATTCCAACGGATATCCCCATATCTTTTACCAGGCTACACGAGGTAAACTTAATGGAGTACGTCAGAGATGGTATTATGATGGAAAGCCGGACTGGTTTGAACACTATAAAGATGGGAAGCTAAACGGAGAGGAAATGAGATGGCATGCCAACGGACATCTATGGCAGGTTAATCATTATATTGACGATCAGGAAGTGTTACCGACCGAATGTTGGTATTATAGCCATTCGGAATACGCTTATAATGACCCTGACGGGGTAGCGGAGGCTCCCGACTGGTATGAGTATAAATATCAGGCATCAGAAGGGACTCCCTTTTATTACATTCAAGAAATTTATGCATTGGAGAACGGCAAAAAGTATCTTCTGAAACGAAAATATTTTGAAAAGGATTCCGATGAGCCGATATACTTCATGGATGATAAGTGTGATTCTGTAAAACGAAGCATTGTGACGGTCGGAACTCAAAAGCGGCTGGATATAAGGAATTATTCTGGCGGGCGGCTACGTCGTTTCGAGAGTTATCCGTACTCGGAGAAAGGCGTGCCGGGTGTCATGACTGAAATTTATTCTGAAGAAGGCAACCGGATTGCAAAGAGTATGTATGACTATCATAGTGGAAGAATGATTTCCTTGCGTATGTATAGCAATACAGGGGCAGACGTGAAAAAACTTGAATTTGCTGAATATACGAATATGAAGGCGGATAGTTGTAATAAACAGCTTGATTCTGGTAAAGGGCGTTATACAGACAATCAAAATAAACTGTCCGTGCGCTGGAAAAAGGGGGAACTCGCACTGCTGAATTCTCCGGCGAAAGAAGATGAAGATGGATTTATAAAATGGTACTATGATGGGTATCAGTCTGATTACGGTCTGCATTTTTTTCACTATTCAGGGTTTGAGAGCTGGGGTTATTTTGTGATGAGTGATGTTACAGGAGAAGTTTACGAATATCGTAGTATAGATACTCCTTTATTCTGTGGAAAATCCGGTCTTTTCCTTGTTGTAGATGAAAATCCGTATAAGGAAGAATGTTATGTCCGCGTTTACAAGATGCTTCCCGAAGGACGTTTGGCGGAAGTTGCCGCACTCAATCGGGGAGGAGGGGATTATTTTGAGGTTGATTTGGACGATTTTGTCTGGGTGGGTGAAAGTTCATTCATTGCCAATAAAAAAACGTCGGAAGATGAACTTCAATGTGACTTTTACGGAGGATGCTCTGACAGTTGCCTGGAAGAGTACAGGAAGTGTGGCTATCTGCAAATCGACGAAGACGGCTGGGGGTATGTGCGCGTCGATCTTCGTCCTGATGCTTTGCAGACTAAGCAGGAGCTTCCGTCTTCACTAGAAGCTATTAACGAAATGAATGCATGGGTAAAGTCATTGTGAAACCCAGAAACAATGGAAAATCATGCATCCACTCTTCCCCCTTTTCGATAGATATTTTAAGATCATTACTGTCTATTCTACTAATTCCCGGTTGCATCCGCTATTGATAAATAGCGAAAGAAGCCATATTCCCATTATTGTCATTTTATTCATTGTATTAAAGTTATGTTCTATGATAACGCTACTGTCGGGTTATGAGCAGTCAGGCCACCATCTACGACGATTGTTTGTCCCGTGATGTACCTTGCATCGTTCGAAGCCAGAAAAGCGATGGCAGCTGCGACGTCTTCCGGTTCTCCTAAATAAGGAGTGGCACATTGGCCGAGGAAGATGTTGCGTACATCTTCATTCAGGTTATCCAATGCCGCGGGGGTAAGTACCAATCCCGGGGCTACGGCATTGCAGCGGATATTTTTCTTTCCCATTTGGGTAGCGATGTATTTCGTCAGGTTGATGACGCCCGCTTTGCTGGCACCATATAATGTACCGTTAGCATCAGCAGTAAGTCCGCTTATGGAAGCTACGTTGACAATGTTTCCGCCGCCATTGGTAGTCATGATAGGGATGACCTGTTGAGAAAGGTACATAGTGCAGCAGAGATTCAGGTGGAATGCCTCGTCAAAGTAATTGATATCCAGCTTCTCGATGTTAAGGTCACGTTTGGGATCGGTTCCTCCTACATTATTAATCAGTACATCTATTCGTTGATATTCATTCATAGAAAAATCAATCAGCTCTTTGCAACTCTGGAGTTCGGTGGCGGAGAAATAGACATGGCGCACGTCGGCCCCTGCATGAGTAAGTTCGTTGGCAAGCTGTTCCGCCTTTTTTTCAGAATGGTCAGCGATGACTACTTTGCCCCCTTCGGAGACAATGCGGCGTGTGGTTGCTTCGCCGATACCACCGGCAGCACCGGTGATGACAACTACTTTATTTTCGAATCTGTTCATATATTGGGAATTTGATAGTTACCTTCTATTAGAAACAGCTGGCAGAGGAATTTGTTAGACCTCATAAACGCTCTTTAATAAGATAAGGTGTCCGATTGGAAAACATTTGCATCTCCTCCAGTTTTATGCCCTGATTATTTAAGAAAACTGTTAAATGTTAATGCTTAACCGCTTATTTGTTAATACGGTTCAGATTCTATTAAACCATGTTATAAGATACGCTGCATTGGGCCGAAAATTTGGAGATAACCGAAAAGTCCGTATCTTTGTACTGTGTTTTTCATAGTATTAGATTTAAGGTTAACAAAAGATTGGCTGTCTGGGATAGATAGCCTTTTTTTATGCCTGTAAGTCAGATACGGATCAGGAAGACTAAAACAACGAATATTGGTTATCCCGCAGACTCTTCATCTCCCGTTCCTTTACTATATCATCTTCGGATAAATGACCGATGAGCAACGGCGAGTTTTTATCATGTTTCTTCATATTATATGCTGCTGTATTATAATTACCTTTGATGGCATAGCAATAAACACATCCGTTCAGACAACTTTCATAAGTCCCGATATCAATACTTTCGATACAGTTGCAGATATTACGCTGGTTTTTATCCTTTTGAGCAAGGATAGGATAACCGGTGATCTTTTCAATCAGCCCTTTATCAATGCACAAGCCGCTGGGAATACCCAAATGTCTTAAATCTACCTTGACGGTACAAGTGTCCAGCTGTATACCGGGATAAATATCTATTGTCTTTTTAAAGGAGACGGCCATTTCTTCTATTTCCTCTTTGGTCAGCGGATTGATGTTGAATGGTTGTATCGAGTTTCGGATATGGGGGTAATGATCTATAAATCCCAACATACATTTCGAGGTATGGTCTTTGAGTTCATGGGCAATCCGGGCGAATGCTTCCTGGTGGAAAGAAACGTTGTATTCCTCATTCGTCAGTATCGGATCATATCTCCAAATCATTTTTTCTCTGCCAATTTTGTCTGCCAGCTTTTTAAAGGTATCAATTCGTTTATCGATAGATGGCAAACGATTCTCCAATTTTTCTCCGTAAGGGTTGAGTGTAAATTGGAAGTAATAGTTGTAATCCTGTAATTTATCCAGCTGGTTAAGCATCGGGGCCGGGTTCTTGGTCCAGAATACGAAACAATCAACCACAGCAGGAGATAAGGAAATCCTGCTAATCATTTTCGGATGATAAGGATTGGGCACTAATACATATCCTTCTTTTATCCGGTTGAAAAACCATTGAGAATAGAATGCCGGAATATCTGTCCGGCGGCTGGCACTGATTATCATAGTTCAAAGTTACGAAAAAAAACAATGTCGTTTCCATGATTAGCCTTTTTTTCTATTCTTACTTATCCGGGGAGCAACTTATGTGAATGAATATGTTAAATGTTAACGGATGAAGTCTGAAATGTTAATGCGATTCTCGGAGTATTAAACCCTGTTACAATATCGTCTGTTTAGGCGCTGAAATTTGCTATTTATCTGAAATATGGTACCTTTGTACTGTGTTTTTTTCATAAGTATTAGATTTAAGGTTAACAAAAGATTGGTTGCTCGTGATGAGTAGCCATTTTTTGTTTTTATACACGTTGGTTGCTTATTCCTTAATCATCGTTAGCAGCATTTTAAATTTCTCCACTACACTTCTCGAATATGCATTGTTTGTCTATAACAAAAAACGATTTTTATTGTTATAGTACGAAAGACTTAATAAACGAACCATTATGAAGAAGAATATTTTATTTTTCGGAGCACTTGTAGGTGCTCTCTTGTTGGTTTCTTGTTCGGGAGGAAACAAGAAACAGGCTGCGTCCTCTGTCGCTTCGGAGGAATTGGACAATGCCAGTAAGGTGATAAACTATTATCGTACATCGCTTATCGTGTTGAGGCATGTAGCCAATGCGAAAGACATAAATGCAGTTTTGGGATATATGGAACAGACAGGAAAAGTTCCTGAAGTATCTCCGATTGCACCACCTGAAGTATCTGCCAGAGATACAGCGGAATTGATGGATCCGGGAGATTATTTTAATATAGAAGTCCGTCAGAATCTGAAGCAGAGTTATCGAGGACTTTTCAGTGCAAGGACGCAATTCTATGATAATTTTAATAAATTCCTCTCTTACAAGCAGGCAAAAGAGACTGCAAAGATCGGCAAGCTCCTCGACGAGAACTATCGGCTTAGTGTAGAAATGTCGGAATATAAACAAGTGATCTTTGATATTCTAAGCCCTCTGACAGAACAAGCTGAAAAAGAACTGCTTGCCGATGAACCGTTGAAAGATCAAATCATGGCCATGCGTAAGATGTCCGGCACCGTGCAAAGCATCATGAATCTCTATTCACGCAAACATGCGCTGGATGGTATGCGTATTGATATGAAGATGGCCGAACTGAAGAAAGAACTCGAAGCTGCAAAGAAACTTCCTGCTGTCACAGGTTATGATGAAGAACAGAAGAATTATTATAGCTTCCTGACTTCCGTAGAATCATTTATGAAAGATATGCAGAAAGCCAGAGATAAAGGTAGCTATTCCGACGAGGACTATAATGCGATATCGGAGGCCTACGAATACGGACTTTCCGTTATCTAAAGAATCTTCCTCTGTTTGAATGTGAGCTACAATCATGCTCTTTCAAACAGAGGATGTTTTTTTTTAAGAAAAGGTTTGCCGTCTTTTCAATTGTACCTTATTCTCAAATAAGGATCCTGCCTTAAATCCTTATCTGTTTATCATTCCGGCATATCTGTTCTTAATAGGACGACTCCCTAATTTATAAAAAGTCCTTTTTTTACTATACCTCTTTAAACAGGAGCTTTACTTTTGCATTTGAATTAAGAAATAATATCTTTGCTCTATGCAATCATTTCAACTCATAAAACCCTGTTTGGCGCTTGCTCCTTATATACGGCATTACTGGATATTGCAAGACGATTCAGTGACTCCGGTTTCCGAACGGACTCTGCCCATTGGCTGTATGCAACTGGTATTTCATAAAGGGAAACAACTCCTTTTGTCGGGCGAGTCGGAACTACAACCTCAATCCTTTATTTCCGGACAATCGGTCGGCTTCTCGGATGTACAGTCGACGGGTAGGATAGAAATGATTACTGTTGTTTTCCAGCCTTATGCAGTCAAAGCATTGTTTCATATTCCCAGCCATCTGTTTCACGGACAAAATGTAGATACCGATGCGATGGAAGATGTAGAACTGTCGGATTTGGTGAAACAGGTCACTGACACTTCTGATAATGCCGTTTCTATTCGTTTGATAGAGCAGTTTTTCCTTCGTCGTTTATACACCCTTCCGGAGTATAACCTCAAGCGGATGTCTGCTGTGTTTCATGAAATAAACCTCCAGCCACAAATCAACATTGCTCATCTGTCGGAAACGGCCTGTTTGAGCAGTAAGCAGTTTGGACGTATCTTTGCCGATTATGTCGGCACTACTCCCAAAGAATTTATTCGCATTGTCCGTATGCAGCGGGCATTGTCAATGTTGCAGCAGGATGCCACTATCCCTTTTGTACAAGTAGCTTACGAATGTGGCTTCTCCGATCAGTCTCACATGATAAAGGAATTCAAACTCTTTTCCGGTTACACCCCTGCAGAGTATCTTTCTGTCTGCGCTCCTTATTCCGATTATTTTTCCGAACTTTAAAGATGTCCCTTTTTTCCTATCAGGCTTCCTCGTGTTGCCCTACTTTTGCAGTGTCTTTGCAAAGGCTTAGTAGTAACGATAAAAAAGAAACGAAATGAAAAAACTAATTGCATTTTTTGAGATTCCTGCTTCCGATTTCCATCGGGCTGTCGATTTTTACGAAACAGTATTGGGTATGCAACTTCCGACTTTTGAATGTGAAACAGAAAAAATGGCTTGTTTCACAGAAGAAGGTGAAACCGTTGGTGCTATCTCTTATGCTTCAAATTTCGACTTTCTTCCTTCAACGCATGGAGTGCTTATCCATTTCAACTGTGAGGATATAGAACAGACCTTGGAAAAAGTACTTCTGAAAGGAGGGAAAGTAGTCATTCCCAGAACAAAGATCGAGGCGGACGGCAAAGGATGGTTTGCCGTATTCACTGATAGTGAAGGAAACCGGATTGGCATTTATGCTGAAAAATAACAGGTAGGAGAGAGGAAGGCAGCCTGTTATAGCATAATATGCTTTTAGATGCGGATAACGCAAAATGACACGGATAAGAAGATTATAAATCTGCTAAATCCGTGTCATCCGCGTCTAAAAGATAGACTTATCAGGGTTTTGCACTATCCCCCAAAAAAAGTCAGACGTTAAATCACATCTTTATTCATTCTCTTTATTCCGCCATTTGTCTGTCCGCATTATTCTACCGGAATATAAATTTCCGTCAACAACTCTTCGGGAGCAGTGTCGCATGGATTGTTCAGATAACGTTCCGCGCTGGCTTCATCACGCAGCGTACATTCCATTTCGGGCAGACACTTTCCGTAAATCGTATCATACACAGCTTGCAAATTGTCATACGGACCTTTATACAAGAAGATAGCATAACGTCCGGCCGGGATCACCTTAAATCCGACATCACTTTTTGGGGGTACCTTTACAGGCATTACCATACATACGTCTGTACGCAGTTTTTCTGCCGGTGTCACTTTCGGATCATCGTGATAGATGCAAAGCGGGCTGAAATCTCCCATCGGCAACTGTTGTTCTTTGATGAATTGGAATAAACGGCCCCAGGTGCCACCGTAATCATTCAGTTTGTAATCGCCGGTGAGACGGATATAAATCACATTCCGTTCGGAAACGTTTCTGATCTCTCTTTTTAGTTCCAGGTCTGGCCTGATAATCGCTGGTTTCATAATTACAAAGTTTTTATTGTTTCTATACTCTAAAGGTGAAATGCCATAAAATTGCTTGAACACTTTCGACAACGAAGAAGGAGAAGAGTAACCAATCCGATAGGCTATGTCGGCAATCGGAACATCCGAGTAGCGGAGTAGACGTGCGGCAGCTTCTGTCCGCGTCCGGACAATAAACGTACCAATCGGTTCACCGAGAAAAGCTTTCATGATCCGGTGAAAGTAAAAAGGAGAAAAGTTTGAAATTCTGGCCAGAGATTTTAAATCAATGTCTTCTCCCAAATGTTGGTTGATGTATTCCACTACAACATTTACGCACTTTTGATATTCTTCTTTCGTTGTTTTTTTCTGTTGCATAACTTATTCTGGTATTTCACTCCGCAAAGGTATTGGTAAAAAAGCGAAATGACTTGTCCGATATTGCGGAAATGTCAATTTCCTATTTTCTTTCTGTGATTGCCCGATTCCTGTTTTGAGAATTTATTTTGATATATAATGTTCCTTTTAGTGGTGTTATGGTACGAATTATTACCAAGTTTTTAATCACTAGACGCGAAATTGATTTCTTTGTTTTAAATAATGTCAAAAACTAAAACAAAAAAGTTGGTTTTGTTATAAACAATTATTAAAATGACTATATTGTAACCAAATTATTAATAAAAATAGCCATGGATAAAACAATTGTAGGGAACAATGCCGGAAAAGTTTGGTGTGCTCTGAAAGAAATTGGTGAAATTTCAATACCTGAATTGGCAAGAAGATTAAACCTAAGCGTAGAAAGTACAGCATTGGCGGCCGGTTGGCTGGCAAGAGAAAACAAAATTTGTATCCAGCGAAAGAACGGATTAATTGCTTTATCTGATGAAAGCACTTTCCCTTTTAGCTTTGGATAATTACAGATTTTGCGAGTGAGTATCTTTGGATTTCCGTTAACTTGTAAGTAAGAAAATGTCGATATAAGGTATCACATGCAAAGTTTGAACTTAAGAAGTTTAATATTTAAAAGAGTTGCTCCGTAATAGGGCAACTCTTTTAACGTATAATAAACGTATAAAAATATCAAATCGTTCTTGTTGATAGGTAAAATATAGATACTTATATTTCGCAATAATAATAGTCGATTTTTCTTTAAAAGTTCTACTTTGGAGGATTTGTTCAGAATCCTACCCGCTTTCTTCCTAAAGAGAAATCCATGCCTTCGTAATTATAGATTTCAGCCAGTGTCATAGGTTGTGTCTGTTGGGGGATATCCAGTCCTTCTTCCTTTATTAGTTGGTTTACTTTGTCGGTTGTCAGGTCTTTAAATTCGTACCGGGCAGCCAGACGTCCTTTTCTAAGCAAGGCTTCGTCGATATCTTTTAGTGGAGCGTTGAATGTGCAGATAAATTTGATACATAATTCATCGCTTAATAGTCCGTCGCTGATATTCAGTATGTTGACTAGTCCGGCATTCATGCGGTTGCTTCCGTTGCGGCTTGACAATAACTCTTCGCAATCTTCTACGATAAAGATAGAATTTTTTTGTTGACGGATAAAAGTGATAAAGCTAGGGTCCGAAAGTTTGTCTACCAGGTCGCCGCTCATATAAATCATTCTCTTTTTTCCGAGATTGATAAGATGACGGATATAAGTTGTTTTCCCCGTACCTTGTTTCCCGTGCAGAATGATTAAACCGCTTTTATTCTCCTCTAATAGGAAGTTTTCGATTTCAGCGGCTACGGGAGCAAAATCATTGTTATAGTGGCGGTCAATCTGAATGCCCGGCTTATTGATTTGCGATTGTTTCAGGCTGAAGTAGTTATGAGCGTATGTTACTATAAATAGGTTGTTCAGTTTCTCATTCTCCTTTTTGTGGTTTTCGCAAATCTGATTGATACGATCGATTTCTTCCTTATCAATATTGGAATAGGCTATTTTTGTGCAATTATCAAAATAGCCAATCATTAAATTCTTCTTGCAGATAACGATGCAATCATATAACTCTTTTGTAGATGTATCTTCTTCTTCCTCCTCTTCCTCTTTTTCATTCTCAAAATGATTGCAATATATATGCTCGAATATATCGAACGCATCGTCTTGCTGATAAAGTTCTTTGATTTCTTTCAGGAAATCCTGGTTTACTTTATATTTCACCATTTTCATAGAAGGGAATCGTTTGAATATCTGATAGAATAGACTACAAATGCTACTGTCGCTGAACCAGCCTGTGGAGTAATCGAAAATATCTGTGAAATCTGCGAGTGTGTATTCTTTACTCATTTTTTCTTTTTATATAAATAGGACGGCAAAGGTACTAAATAAATCTATGATATGGACTTATCCGATTTCTCATTTTCTTGAAAAACATTGGTATGATAGTTTCCTGCATTTATATCAGCGCGCCCCCTGCAAACGATTTTTCGGTTCTTCGTCAAATTTGGTGGTACTTCTTCTATTGTGAATAAAGAATCTTGGCTCTCAGTAGTTTGCTTCCTGCCCTATTGTACATCTGCCTTTTTACCGCTTTAATTTTATTCACTGTCCC